>ENA-OWNT01002037-OWNT01002037.1-seawater-metagenome-genome-assembly--contig:-NODE-2037-length-22352-cov-15.671156_pt1 | contig 22352 bp, 18 predicted proteins | sample MGYA00238136_ERZ651165 | MGnify/ENA primary metagenome ERZ651165 (study PRJEB26861, sample SAMN08777766) | seawater metagenome | isolation source: coastal seawater | place: USA: Florida | collected...
CCGCGCACGGCAAGCGGGTCCAGGCCCTGGGCGGCGCGAAGAACCACGCCATCGTGATGCCCGACGCCGACCTCGACAACGCCGCCGACCACCTGGCCGCCGCCGCGTTCGGCTCCGCCGGCCAGCGCTGCATGGCGATCTCGGTCGCCGTCGCCGTCGGTGACGCCGCCGACTTGCTGGTCAAGAAGGTCCAGGAGCGTGCCCTGGACGTCAAGGTCAAGAACGGCACGGAACCCGACGCCGACATGGGCCCGGTCATCAGCAGTGACTCCCGGGGATTCATCGTCAAGACCATTGCCGAAGCCGAGCAGGCCGGCGCCGTCATGGTGGTGGACGGCCGCGACCTCGTGGTGCCCGGCCACGAGGACGGCTTCTGGGTCGGCCCCACCGTGATCGACCATGTGAAGACCGAAATGACCGCGTACACCGAGGAAATCTTCGGCCCCGTCCTGGTTGTGGTCCGCGTCGAGGACCTTGAGGAGGGCATCAAGCTCATCAACGCCAACCCGTACGGCAACGGCACCGCCATCTTCACCTCCTCCGGCGCCGCGGCCCGGAAGTTCCAGCGCTCCGTCGACGTCGGCATGATCGGCATCAACGTGCCGCTGCCCGTGCCGGTGGCGTACTACTCCTTCGGTGGCTGGAAGGCCTCCCTGTTTGGCGACAAGCACATCTACGGCCCGGAAGGGGTCTCGTTCTACACCCGCGGCAAGGTCATCACTTCCCGCTGGCCCGAAGCGAACCACACCTCCGGGGCCTCGTACAACTTCCCGTCTAACTAATCCGGTCCCGCTGGCCGGTGCCGAAAGCCCGGTAGCGGGGACACCCACATGGACCGGCTGTGCTGACGTGGTCAGCGCAGCCGGTCCGCGTGTCCGCGGGGGTGGATGCTGCACCGTCATGCCAGCCCTCCAACTCCATCGGGTTCATTGCTCGAGCGAATCTACCGTGCTCTCTAGATCGCATTGGTTGCATGAATCGTGCAATTGAAGAGAATCCTCGAAAACAGGTCTCTGTCCGTTAGTTCGCCGGCTCTTCACGCCGTTCGTGGGTCTGCCCGTAGGGGACATCGCGGCTTACGGCGACCGTGTAGCTGGTGTATCCGTGCTGGGTAACGAGGACGCCGTGGCGGCATTCCTTCATGGCGTGTTCGCGGGCGATCTCTACGGCGGTGTTCAGGTCGTTTTCGACGGTATCCGGGTCGTGGGCGGTGATTTCCAGGACGACGTCCGAGTGGCGCTTGATCATCGTGGTCTCTTTCTAGGCGGGATGTGCCGGGGTCCTCAGCGGGCACGGGTTTCCGGGGTCCGGGCATACCCGGGGAGACGGAAAGAGGTGGTTCCAGAGGGGTTGCCCGACATTCTCTGATGGGGCGGTGGCCGGCCGTAGTGTCTGGCGGGCTGGATCGGCGGAAGCAATGTCCTGCGGATCTGTAGCCAGTGTGGATGATCGGCGGACCGGGCGCAATACAAAGTCCGAAAAAAGTCGGCTGTGGCCGTTCCTTGCCCGGCTGGAACGGTCCGGCGGGTCCATCTGAGGACACCTTCTGACCGGCGGGCTGCTTGCCCTGCCGGTGGTCCTGGAAGTGCCGGACGGAGCCAAGGTTGTCGGGGCGCGCCGTGTCTCCCGGACGCCGTCGTCGCGCCGGCGTCCGGGCTCCGGATCACGGCAACTGGTACCGGATACCCCAGCTGAGATTCCACGTTTCGCCCGGGGCCAGCCACCGCAGACCTTCGCCGCTGTTGAAGGCATCGGCCGGAGCCGTCATGGGCTCCACCGCCACCGCCGTGACCGGGCCGCCGTCGGTTGGGAAAATGCGGGTAGTGAAGGCCTGGACGTAGCCAAAGGACGCATCCATGAACAGCTGCACCTGGCTGCCGTCCGGGGCTTCCAGATAGTGCAGCGAACTGCCGTCCGGTTCCCGGCGGACGCTGCCCCACGCATCATCGAGGGCCACGCCGCCCACTCGTTGCCCGGTCCGGAAGTCGTGCCGGGTTCCCCGAACATGCGTGCTGGCACCGGTCGGGTTCAGCCGGTCGTCGACCTCAATATGGGTGTCCGCATTGATGACGAGCCTCAGGTCTTCCGTCGGAACGGCGCCCAGCCGGAGGAACGGATGCGCCCCGACTGCGACGGGCGCGGCCCGGCCGCCGGTGTTGGTCAGGCTGTGGGTGACAAGAAGCCCGTTTTCCACGAGCTGATAGCGGACCGACGTTGCGAGTTCAAACGGGTAGCCCCGCTGAGCCGCGACATCGGCAGCGAGCGTGATGCTGTCCGGCGTCCGGTCCGCGACTGTGTACGGGGCATCGAAGAGCAGTCCGTGCAGGGCATTGCCGTTGCCGGGTTCCGTGATGTCCAGATGCTGCGGGACGCCGTCGTAGCTCCACGTGCCGTCTGCCACCCTGTTGGGCCACGGCACCAGGACCCAGCCGGCGCACGACGGCGGCCCGGACTCGGCGGGGTAGTCCTGCAGGAGGGCGACACCGTCGATTTCGAGGGCGCGCAGGCTGGCGGCGATTTCCGTCACGACGGCTTTTTGGCGGCGGCCGCCCAGGGTGGCGTGCAGCTCGAAGTTCTCGCCCATGGGTGACACGGCCTGGTCCTTCACGGCTTGATTCGGAACGGTCTGGTTCTGCACGGTCAGCCTGTCTGCGGCGTGGGGGCGGGGATGGTGGCGGGGGTTGTGCCAAAGCCGGCGGGATCGGCCAGGAACTGCGCGAAAGCCAGCTCCGCGGCCCCGATCATCATCAGATCGGAACCGAGCGCCGCCCGGTAGATCGTGACCTGGCCGGCGGGGCCGTCCATCGCCTCGGCGAGCAGTATTCCGCCCAGCGACGCCGGGGCGAGCGCATGCAGTGTCCCCAGGAATCCGTCGAGGACGATTGCGTCGGGGTTGAAAATATTCACGGCATTGCGCAGGGCAATGCCCAGATACGTGAGCTGGCGGGCGACCTCGTCGTTCACGTCGGCGGTATTGCTGCTTCCGAGTGCTTTCTCGAGGTCGGCGGTGTCGCCGCTGTTCAGGCCGGCCAGTTCGAGGAGGCGGGACTGGGAGACTTCGGTTTCCAGGCAGCCCGCGGCGCCGCAGTGGCAGGTGGCTCCGCCGGAGCGGACGAAGGTGTGGCCGAGTTCCCCGGCGTAGCCGGAGGCGCCCCGGAGCAGGTGTCCGTCGGCGATGATCCCGCCGCCGATGCCGCTGGCGCCGCCGTTGAGATAGATCAGGTTCCGCTGCCCGGCGCCGGCACCGAAAATCAGCTCAGCCTCGGCGCCCAGGGAGGCGTCGTTGGCGGCCTGGCAGGGGTAGCCGGTGGCCTCGCTCAGCATCCGGGCGACCGGCTCATTGCGCCAGCCCAGATGCGGCGCGTGCCGCACGACGCCGTCGTCGCGGTTCACCAGGCCGGGCACGGCCATGCCAATGCCGGTGATCCGGTACGAGGCATCCAGTTCGGAGCGCATCCCGGCGATAACGGCCGTCGCGATGTTCACCGCTTCCCGGGCGCTCGGAATCCGCTCGGTTTCGAAGCGGATCTTCTTTTGTACTTTCCCGCCGAGGCTGACCAGGCCAATGGTGACGGCGTCGATTTCCGGGTAGACGGCCAACGCCGCAATTGTCGGGCTGGGATGGACCTCGGGACTGGGCCTGCCCACCTGCCCCTCGCCGGCGGGCGCCGTTTCATAGACCAGCCCCAGGGAGATGAGCTGTCCGATCAGCGTTCCGACCGTGGAGCGGTTCAGTCCCGTGTGCCGGGTCAGTTGGGCGCGGCTGAGGACGCCGTGGTGATGGACGAGGGAGGTCAGCAGCGACAGATTGTTCCGGCGCGACGGATCCGGCTCGCCCGCCGCGGCGGAAGCATGGGTACGTGGAGGCATCATCGTGACACTATCAGCGGCCGAACACGGTGCGGTCCAGGAAGGCATTGCGGAATTTTCCGGCCGGATCCAGCCGGCCGGCCAGGGCGGTGAAGTCGGCAAAGCGGGGATACAACGGGGCGAGGGCGGCGGCGTCGCCGTCGAACAGTTTGCCCCAATGCGGCCTGGCGCCGAACGGGGCCAGTTCGGCTTCAAGGAGCGGCAGGATTGCCTTGACCGCGGGCTCGTCCTGGCGCCACGTGAAGTGCAGGCCGATCCCGTCCCGGCCGTAGTTGGGGCTGAGCCACAGCTCGTCTGCCGCGATCGTGCGGATTTCCCCGACCAGGAGCAGGGGAGTGACCATTTCGGAGAGGCTCCGCATGGTGCGGAGGGCGTCCACGGCATGTTCCCGGGGGATCAGGTATTCGCTCTGGAGCTCGTCGCCCTTGCTGGGGGTGAACTCCATCCGGAAGTGGGCGAGTCTGTCGGACCATGGCCCGGGAACGCCGAGCTGCTGCGTGCAGTTGCTGCCGGAGACGCCGGGCAGCGGGTGCCTGGCCCGGGTGGCGGGCGTGCCGGAGAAGAATTCGGGCAACCCGGCGGGCAGCACCGCCTGGTCCGTGCGGTTCTTGAGCCAGGCCTGGCCCACCGTCGTCCCGCTCCAGTCGGTGAACAGGCTCACGCTGTAGGCCGAGGACGTGAGGGCGTCGAAGCTCTCCAAAACCTGTTCCCAGTGGAGGCTCTCAAAGACACTCTGGGCGACGTCGAAGCTGGGCTCGATGTCCAGGGTCAGACGGCTGACGATGCCCAGCGCGCCCAGGCCCACCACCATGCCGTCGAAGCCGGCGTCGCCGCGCCGGGCCGTGACCACGGTGCCGTCGGCTGTGACCAGCTCCAGCGCTGCCACGGCGGTGGCGAGGTTGCCGTTGCCGTCGCCGGAGCCGTGCGTGGCGGTGGCGACAGCTCCGGCCACCGAGATGTGCGGCAGCGAGGCGAGGTTGTGGAGGGCGAAGCCCTGGCGCTGGAGTTCTGCGGCGAGCGTCCCGTAGCGCGTGCCGCCGCTGACGGTGACGGTCATGTTCTGTGGATCGACGCTGATGCCGGCGTCGAGTTTGTCCAGCACCACCAGAGTGCCGGCGGTGTCGGCAATGTCGTTGAAGGAATGGCGGGACCCCAGTGCGCGGATCTTCGCGGTGCCGGCCACCAGGTCCTGCAGTTCCGCCACGCTGGCCGGATGGGTGATCCGCGGCGCCTGGTACCCGTAGTTTCCCGCCCAGTTGCGTTCGGTCACCATCTGATCGATCACGGTTGAATCCTTCACTCGGGGCCTCGCTGCCTTCACTGCTGCCTTATTTGCTGTTTTTCACAACATAACAGCCCTGCGGGTATTCCGCTACGTTGCGCGCCCATTGGCTTGATCGATTTTCAGACATGTGGTTGACACCACAGAAATCCATAATATGTTTGTGTCTAGAACAATTCATTCCGAACCCCCGTCTCAGCAACCATCCCGACCCAGCAACCACACCTACCCTCGGAGCATTCAATGGCGATTCAGCCCACCCGTGACGACAAGTTTTCCTTCGGCCTCTGGACGGTGGGCTGGGAGGCCCAGGACCAGTTCGGCTCCGCCACCCGCCCGCCGCTGGACACGGTGGAAGCCGTCAACAGGCTCAGCGACCTCGGCGCCTACGGCATCACGTTCCACGACAACGACCTCTTTCCCTTCGGCTGCTCCGCCGCCGACCGCCAGCGCGAAATCGACCGGCTGACCGGCGCGCTGAAGGCCACGGGCATGATCGTCCCGATGGTCACCACCAACCTGTTCAGCCACCCGGTCTTCAAGGACGGCGGCTTCACCAGCAACGACCGCGGCGTCCGGCGCTTCGCCCTGCGCAAGGTCCTGGACAACATCGACCTCGCCGCCGAGCTCGGTGCCGAGACCTTCGTCATGTGGGGCGGCCGCGAAGGCAGCGAATACGACGCCGCCAAGGACATCCGTGGCGCCCTGGAACGCTACCGGGAAGCCGTGAACCTGCTCGGCGACTACGTCACGGACAAGGGCTACAACATCCGGTTCGCCATCGAGCCCAAGCCCAACGAACCCCGCGGCGACATCCTCCTCCCCACCCTGGGCCACGCCCTGGCGTTCATCGAAACGCTGGAGCGCCCCGAACTGGTGGGCATCAACCCCGAGACCGGGCACGAGCAGATGGCCGGGCTGAACTTCACCCACGGGATCGCCCAGGCGCTCTACCAGGGCAAGCTCTTCCACATCGACCTCAACGGCCAGCGCAGCATCAAGTTCGACCAGGACCTCGTGTTTGGCCACGGCGACCTGCAGAACGCGTTCTCCCTGGTGGACCTGCTCGAAAACGGCGGCCCCGACGGCGGCCCGGCTTACGACGGCCCGCGCCACTTCGACTACAAGCCCAGCCGCACGGAGGACATCGACGGCGTGTGGGACTCCGCCGCCGCCAACATGCAGACCTACCTGCTGCTCAAGGAACGCGCCAAGGCCTTCCGCGCCGACCCCGAGGTCCAGGCCGCGCTGCAGGCCTCGCGCGTCGCGGAAATCAACGAACCCACGCTCAACCCCGGCGAAGGCTACGAACAGCTCCGCGCGGACCGTGCTTCCTACGAGGACTTCGACGCCGACGCCTACTTCGGCGGCAAGGGCTTCGGCTTCGTGAAGCTGCAGCAGCTCTTCATCGAGCACCTGCTCGGCGCCCGCTAGTACCGTGACAGCTGCTCCCATGACCCTTGTTGCCGGCGTCGACTCCTCCACCCAAAGCTGCAAGGTGGTGATCCTGGACGCCGGCAGCGGCAGGCTGGTCCGTGAGGGCCGGGCCGCCCACCCGGACGGAACGGAAGTCCACCCGGACCACTGGTGGCGCGCCTTGTCAGAGGCGTTCGACGACGCCGGCGGGCTGGCGGACGTCAGCGCTCTGTCGGTGGGGGGCCAGCAGCACGGCATGGTGCTGCTGGACCACGCCGGCAACGTGGTGCGGCCGGCGCTGCTGTGGAACGACACCCGCTCGGCGGGGGCCGCGGCCGCACTCACCGACGAGGTGGGGGCGGAGGACTTTGCCCGCAGGACCGGGCTGGTCCCCGTGGCCTCCTTCACCATCACCAAGGTCCGCTGGGTCCGGGAGAATGAGCCGGAACTGGCGGACCGGGTGGCGGCCGTCGCACTGCCCCATGACTGGCTGACCTGGCGGCTCCGCGGCTACGGCCCGGCAGCCTCCAGCCCCCTGGGCCCGGACCTGGAACAGCTCACGACGGACCGCTCGGATGCCAGCGGAACGGGCTATTGGAGCCCCTCGGCCGGTGAATACGATCTCGAGCTGTTCAAGGTGGCCTTCGGCCGGGACGCCAGGGAGGCCACCGGGAACGCCGGGCCAAGGGAGCCGGGAACCGTGGTCCTGCCCCGGGTTCTAGGCCCCGGCGACGCCGCCGGCGAGATCCACCCCGGCTGCTTCGGTTCCATGGCTGAGTTGTCCGGCCCGGGAGGATCCGGCCCGGCCGAACTGTCCGGCCCGGGAGGATCCGGCCCGGCCGGCCCCGGGCCGCGGATCCTGCTCGGCGCCGGCGCCGGTGACAACGCGGCCGCCGCCCTCGGACTGGGAGCACAGCCGGGAGACGTGGTGGTGTCTGTGGGCACTAGCGGCACTGTGTTCTCCGTGGCGTCGCGGCCCGTTGCCGATCCCAGCGGAACGGTGGCAGGTTTCGCGGATGCCAGCGGCGAATACCTGCCCATCGCCGTCACGCTCAATGCAGCGCGGGTGCTCAGCTCCGTGGCCGGCCTCCTGGGCGTCGATTTCGATGAACTGTCGCGCCTTGCCCTGGAGGCCGAACCCGGCGCCGGCGGCGTGGTGCTGGTGCCGTACTTCGAAGGTGAGCGCACACCCAACCTGCCCCATGCCAAAGCCAGTTTCCACGGGCTCAGCATTGCCTCCAGCACCCGGAACAACCTGGCCCGGGCAGCCATCGAGGGCATGCTGTGCGGGCTGTCCGGCGGGCTGGATTCCCTCCGTTCGCAAGGCGGCGCCGCAACACGGCTCCTCCTGATCGGCGGCGCCGTGCAGAACCCTGCGGTGCAGGCCATCGCCGCCCAGGTCTTCGACCTGCCGGTGGTGATCCCCAGCCCCGGGGAGTATGTGGCCCGGGGTGCTGCCGTCCAGGCGGCGTGGGCGCGCTACGGCAACCGGCCGGAATGGTCCGTCGCGGTGAACGCCGCGCCGGCCCCTGACTTCCAGCCGGTCATCCGGCAGAACTACCTAAGGGCCAGCCGCCACATTGACCCCGGCAACTGAGCCGCTGCTGGTGGGAGCGGTGACCGGTAAGGAGTCTAGCCTCGCGCCATCTCCGGTTCCGGGCTTCCGGTCGCAGGAGGGGCTGTCGATTCCCGGACCACAAGATGCGTGGCGAGTTCAACCCGTTGTGAATCGAGCTGCTCGCCGTTGGCCTGGCGGAGGACGGCGCGCAGGGCGGCGCGGCCCATCTCCTGCAGCGGCTGCGTCACGGTGGTCAAGGCGGGGATGGACTGTTCCGCCTGGTACGTGCCGTCGAAGCCCACCAGGCTCAGGTCCTCGGGGATCCGCAGGCCGTGCCTCCGGGCTTCGGCCAGGACGCCGAGGCCGATGCTGTCGCTGCCCGCGAAAATGGCCGTCGGAGGCTCGGGAAGTGCCATGAGCGCCTTGAGTCCGCGGATTCCGTGTTCCGGGCGGAACTTGTCCAGCATGACGTAATCGGGCCGAACCTCGACTCCGCCGGCCATGAGCGCCGCCATGTAGCCATGCAGGCGCGCCTGGTTGCATTCCGCCGTCTCCGGTCCGCCGAGGTACGCGATCCGGCGGTGGCCGAGCTCGAGCAAGTGCTCCGTGGCGGCCTTCCCCCCGGCCCAGTTGGTGGCGCCCACGCTGACAACCTCCGACGGCGGCGGGTTGAGCGGATCGATCACCACCACGGGAATGTGCCGCCGGCGGAAGGCGCTCAACTGGGCCGTGCTGAAACCGGAAGTCACCACAATCAAGCCGAGCCGGCCTTCATCCACAATGCGCTGGGCCCGCCGCTCCGGGCTGAGCGTCAGGGCGGGCGCGTGCCCGGTCACGTCGATCAGGACCTCGACGTCGGCCGAGGCGGCCTGCTCCAGCACTCCGTTCAGGACCTCGACGGCGTACGCCGAGTAGAGCGAGTCGAACACCACTTCCACGATTGCAGTCCGGCCCTCGGCATGTTTGCGCTGTTGCGGAGACTGGTAGCCCAGCTGTTCAAGGGCGGCCAGGACCCTGGTGCGCGTGCTCTCCGCAACGTCCTCCCGGCCGTTGATGACCTTGGACACCGTGGGTGAGGAGACGCCGGCCTCCCGGGCGACGGCGGCAAGCGTTGGCTTGCCGGGACCCTGCATTAATGACACGTCGACTCCTGTATCTTCGAAATATTTCGATACGAAGCAGTCTCGCCTTGTTTGCCAGATGCGTCAAGTCTATTTGGATCGTAAGACCCGATAATTCCATCGACGCCCTTGACTGTGACCGTTGTCACCACTACTTTTAGTTTCACAAGTCGCAGACTTTTACGAAACTTTTCGGAAACTTAGCTTCACCCATCAGCAGCGGCAGCGCAGCCTTCCTCGTGAGGGTTGGGCTGCCGCCTCTCAGAACCGGGCCATCAGCGCAGAACCCGGAGGACGAATGGAATCCCAGATGAAAAATCGTACGTTTCGCAGTGCCGCGATAGCTCTCTCCGCAGCCGCAATTTCGATCAGCCTGGCCGCATGCGGCTCCAGCGGCCCGGCAGGTACTGCCGGAAGTGCAGACTCGGCCACCATGTGGGGGCTGACGGGCGGGAACCAGCCAGTGCTGCAGAAGTCCGTCACGGACTGGAACTCCGCCCACCCGGATTCGTCCATCAAGCTGGATTTCTTCGCGAACGACGCCTACAAGACCAAGGTGCGCACCGCCGTCGGGGCCGGCCAGGGCCCCACCTTCATCTACGGCTGGGGCGGCGGCGTGCTGAAGTCCTATGTGGACGCCGGACAGGTGGATGATCTCACCACGTTCCTGAAGGACAATCCCGGCGTGCAGGACCGCTACCTTCCGGCGGTCCTGAAGAACGGCGTCATCGACGGCAAGACCTACGCACTGCCCAACAACAACGTGCAGCCCGTGGTGCTGTACTTCAACAAGGACGTCTTCGACAAGGTGGGCGCCGAGGCTCCCAAGACCTGGGACGAGCTGATGGCACTGGTGCCGAAGTTCAAGGCCGCAGGCATCGCCCCGTTCTCGCTCGGCGGCCAGTCCAGGTGGCCGGACCTGATGTGGCTGGAGTACCTCGTGGAACGCATCGGCGGCCCGGACGTCTTCGCCAACATCGCCGCCAACAAGCCGGACGCGTGGTCCGACCCCGCGGTCACCGAGGCGCTGACCAAGATCCAGCAGCTCGTGGACGCCGGCGGCTTCGTCAACGGATTCTCGTCCATCGCGGCGGACAGCAACGCCGACCAGGCCCTGCTGTACACCGGCAAGTCGGCCATGATCCTGCAGGGCGGCTGGATCTACCAGAGCATGAAGAAGGACGCCGCCGACTTCGTCAAGAGCGGCAAGCTGGGCTACACCACCTTCCCCACGGTCTCCGGCGGCAAGGGAGACCCGGCCAACGTGGTCGGCAACCCCTCCAACTTCTGGTCGGTCTCCACGAAGGCCACCGACGGCCAGAAGAAAGCCGCCCTCGAATACGTGAAGAGCGGCATGTTCTCGGACAGCAACATCCAGGGCCTCATCGACTCCGGGGCCGTGCCCGTGGTCAAGGGCATCGAAAGCAAGCTCGCCGCATCCCCGGACAAGGACTTCCTGACCTACGTCTATGGCATGGCCAAGGACGCCCCGAACTTCACGCTCTCCTGGGACCAGGCTCTCAGCCCGGCGCAGGGTGACGCCATGCTGGCCAACCTCGACCAGATCTTCCTGAAGAAGATCACCCCGGAGCAGTTCGTCGCCACGATGAACGCGACGATCGGAAAGTAATCCAGTGTCCACCACATCCGGTTCCTCCCGGCGGGCCCTCCAACCGGGCCCGTCGGGGTGGCTGGCCGCGCCAGCCCTTGCCTTCTTCCTGCTGTTCGCCATCATTCCGCTGATCGGGGTCCTGTTCCTCAGCTTCACCTCCTGGGACGGCCTCGGCGAGATCAAGCTGGACGGCCTGTCCAGCTGGACCACCGTGCTAACGGACCCCGTCACCGGCAACGCGCTGCTGGTGACCGCGAAAATCATGTTCTTCTCGTTCATCGTCCAGGCACCGATCAGCCTGCTCCTGGGCGTCTTCACCGCCGGGGGCCAGAAGTACCGCGCGGCCCTGGCCGTCCTCTACTTCGTGCCGCTGCTGCTGTCCTCGGCCGCCGTCGCCATCGCCTTCAAGGCCCTCCTGGACCCCAACTTCGGACTCGGCGCCGGGCTCGGGCTGCCGTTCCTGGCCCAGGACTGGCTGGGCGATTCGGACCTGGTGCTGTTCGTCGTGGTCTTCGTGATCGCCTGGCAGTTCGTCCCGTTCCACACGCTCATCTACCAGGGCGGCGTGCGCCAGATCCCCGCCTCGCTCTACGAGGCCGCGCAAATCGACGGCGCCGGACGGGTCCAGCAGTTCTTCAACATCACCCTGCCCCAGCTGAAATACACCATCATCACCTCCTCCACGCTCATGGTGGTCGGATCGCTGGCGTACTTTGACCTCGTCTTCGTCCTCACCGGCGGCGGTCCCGGGTACGCCACCCGGCTGCTCCCGCTGCACATGTACCTCACCGGGTTCAAAGCCAACGACATGGGCGCCGCGAGTGCCCTCGGCGTCATCCTCGTGGTGATCGGCCTGGCCCTCGCCCTGCTGCTGCAGAGACTGGGCGGAAAGAACCGCAACGCAAGCCAATTGGAAGGTGCCTGATGGCTTCCCTTACCCAGCTCCCCGTCCCGCCCTCGGCGCCCGCCCGCCCCGCCGTCAGCCCCCGTCCGCGGACCAAGGGACCGGGACGGACACGCCCCAACTTCCTCGGCGGCCTCGGCGGCTGGCTCTGGCTGGCCATCATCATCGTCCCCGTCTATTACGTAGTGATGACGAGCTTGAAGAACCAGGCAGGCTTCTTCACCTCCAACCCGATGATGCCGCCCGCCGAGCCCACCTTGGACAACTACAAGCTGGTCCTGGAGAACGACTTCGCCAGGTACTTTGCCAACAGCCTGATCGTCACGGTGGGCAGCGTCATCCCGGCGCTCCTCGTCTCGTTCATGGCCGCCTACGCGATCGTCCGCGGCAAGAGCCGGTTCCTCAACTGGACAAACAACCTGTTCCTGCTGGGCCTCGCGATCCCGCTGCACGCCACGATCATCCCCATCTACTGGATGATCACGCGGGCCCACATGTACGACACCCTGCTGGCCCTGATCCTGCCCTCCGTCGCCTTCGCGATCCCGATCTCAGTGCTGATCCTGTCCAACTTCATGCGGGACGTACCCAACGAACTCTTCGAATCAATGCGGCTTGACGGCTGCTCCGACTGGGCCATGATGTGGCGCCTCGCGCTGCCGATGACCCGGCCTGCCGTGGTGACCGTCGGCATCTACAACGCGCTCGGAGTATGGAACGGATTCCTGTTCCCGCTGATCCTGACGCAGAGCCCTGAAACCCGGGTGCTGCCGCTGTCGCTGTGGACGTTCCAGGGCGAATTCAGCGTCAACATCCCGGCAGTGCTGGCCGCCGTCGTGCTCGCCACGCTGCCGCTGCTGGTGGTCTACGTGATCGCCCGGCGCCAACTGCTCAGCGGGCTCACCGCCGGCTTCAGCAAGTAGCGCCCGGAAAATCTCCATGAAAGGAAATTCAATGACTTCCGCTCAGCCATTGCGGGTCGGCATGGCCGGCTACGCGTTCATGGGGGCCGCGCACTCGCACGCGTGGCGGACCGCGCCGCGGTTCTTTGACCTGCCGCTGCGGCCGGAACTGACCGCGGTCGCGGGCCGGAACGCGGCCGGAGTGCGGGCCGCGGCGGACAGGATGGGCTGGGCGTCCGCGGAGACGGACTGGCGGGCGCTGATCGAGCGGGACGACATCGACCTGATCGATATCTGCACCCCGGGTGATACGCACGCCGAGATCGCGATCGCCGCCCTCGAGGCCGGCAAGCACGTCCTGTGCGAGAAGCCGCTGGCGAACTCCGTCGCCGAGGCCGAACGGATGGCCGAGGCGGCGGACGCCGCCGCGGCCCGGGGCGTGTACTCGATGTGCGGCTTCAGCTACCGCCGCACCCCGGCCCTGGCCCTGGCCCGGCGGATGGTGCAGGCGGGGCGGCTCGGGCAGCTCCGGCACGTGCGGGCCCAGTACCTGCAGGACTGGCTGAGCGATGCCGACGCGCCCCTGACCTGGCGGCTGGACAAGGCCAAGTCCGGGTCCGGCGCGCTCGGGGACATCGGGGCGCACAGCATCGACGCCGCCCAGTGGATCACCGGACACAGCATCACCGGCGTCTCGGCCCTGCTGGAAACCTTCGTGACCGAACGGCCCGTCGCCGGGGACCTCGTGGGCCTGGGCGGGCACGGCGCCACCGGCGCCGAGCGCGGGCCGGTCAGCGTGGACGACGCCGCGATCTTCACCGCCCGCTTCACCCCCCACCGCGACAGCACCGGCACCAGACCCTCCGCCGGACCCGTCGGAGGACCCTCCGCCGGACCTGTCGGGGTGTTCGAGGCCACCCGCTTCGCCCTGGGCCGGAAGAACGCCATGCGCCTCGAACTCAACGGCACCGCCGGCTCGCTGGCCTTCGACTTCGAAGACATGAACTCCCTGTCCGTCTACGACGCCGCCGACGGCCCCGACGCCGGCTTCCGCAAAATCCTCGTCACCGAACCCGAACACCCCTACACCGGGAACTGGTGGCCCACCGGCCACGGCCTGGGCTACGAACACCTCTTCACCCACCAGGCCGTCGACCTCATCCACGCCATCGCCGAAAACCGGCCCCCGGAACCGTCCTTCAGCGACGCCCTCCAAATCCAAAAAGTCCTCGCCGCCGTCGAAACCAGCGCCCGCAACAACAGCCACTGGCACACCGTCTGAGCGGAGACACCATGACAGAACCGACCGCCCTCCCCGCCCGCTGAGCCGGCCCCGGCCACGACACGAACAACAGAGGAACCCCCATGACAACCGAGACAAAGACCGCCCTCGTGGTGCGCGGCGGCTGGGACGGGCACCAGCCCGTTGAAGCCACCGAGGAATTCATCCCGTACCTGAAAGCCAACGGCTACGACGTCCGGGTGGAGGAATCGCCCAAGATCTACGCCGACGCCGACTACCTGGCCGGGGTGGACCTGATCATGCAGTGCATGACCATGTCCACCATCGAAAAAGACGAGTTCGAGGGCCTCCGGGCCGCGGTGGAGAACGGCACCGGCCTCGCCGGCTGGCACGGCGGCATCGCGGATTCCTACCGCGACACCTCGGACTACCTGCACCTGATCGGCGGCCAGTTTGCCTGCCACCCGGGCAAGCACCCGGATGAGCGGACCGGCGGGCAACCGGACAACTACGTCCCGTACACCGTCAACATGCTCCCCGCGGCCGAGGATCATCCGATCACCGCCGGCCTCGGCGACTTCGACCTCGTCACCGAACAGTACTGGGTCCTCGCCGACGACTACATCGACGTCCTGGCCACCACCACCCAGAAAGTCCGGGAATGGGATCCCTGGCACCGGGAAGTCACCTCGCCGGCCATCTGGACCCGGCAATGGGGCAAGGGCAAGATCTTCGTTTGCACCCCCGGACACCGGGTCGAAATCCTCCAGGACAGCAACGTCCGCACCATCATCGAAAGGGGCCTGCTGTGGGCAAGCCGTTAGACACAAACCAGCCAGTAGACACAAACCAGCCAATATACACAGACCAGCCAATAAACGTGGGAATCATCGGCTGCGGAGCCATCATCGCCCAGTATCTGGCGAACTTCCGCCGTCTCGAGGAGATCAACCTCGTCGCCGTCGCGGACCTGGATCCTGCCCGGGCGCAGGCGGTGGCCGACTCGTACGACGGCGTCCGGGCGCTCAGCGTCGACGCGCTCCTCGCCGCCGACGACGTCGAGCTCGTCCTGAACCTGACCATCCCGGCCGCCCACGCGGAGATCGCCCTGCGCGCCATTGCCGCCGGCAAATCCGTCTACGGCGAGAAGCCGCTCGCGGCAACGACGGCGGAGGCCCGGCAGGTGCTGGACGCCGCGCGGACGGCCGGCGTCGCGGTCGGCTGCGCCCCGGACACCGTGCTCGGCACCGGGATCCAGACCGCCCGGAAGGCGATCGACGACGGCCTGATCGGCAGGCCCATCTCCGCGACCGCCACCATGGTCACCCCCGGTCACGAGCGCTGGCACCCGAACCCGGACTTCTACTACCAGCCCGGCGGCGGCCCGCTCCTGGACATGGGACCGTACTACGTCTCGGCCCTGGTCACCCTGTTGGGGCCGGTGGTCTCGGTGCTCGGGGCGGCCAGCCACACCCGCGGCGAGCGGACCATCGGCTCGGGCCCGCGCGAAGGCCAGAGCGTGCCCGTGGCGGTCGATACCCACGTCACCGGCGTCCTGGTCCACGCCTCGGGGGCCCTCTCCACCCTGGTGATGAGCTTCGACGCCGTGAAGACCAAGAGTGCCAACATCGAAGTCCACGGCGAGCTCGGTTCCCTGGCGGTCCCGGACCCCAACCACTTCGACGGCGACGTGCAGCTCTTCGCCCTCGGTGCGGACGACTGGGAGACCCTGCCGGTTTCGGCCGGGTACGTTGACTCAGGCAGGGGCTTCGGCATCGCAGATCTTGCTGCGACCCCGGCCGGCCAGGAGCCCAGGGCCGGAGGTGCCCTGGCCTTCCACGCCCTGGACGTGATGGAGTCCGTGCTCGAGTCGGCGCACACGGGTGCAACGGTCCGGATCGGCAGCACGGCAGCGCGTCCCGCGCCGGTGGAACTCACCGCCCTTGCCGCGCCGGCCGTGGCGGTCACCGCGTAAGGGGCGGCTCAACCGATCGCAACCAGCGACGACGGCGGGAGGTCCCGCCGTCGTCGCTGCGTCGTTAAACCGCTGGGCCGCTAGTCCGCGGGACCGGTGTCAGTCCGTGGCCGCGTGATCGGCGTCGAATCCGGCCAGGAGGCGCCGGGAGGCCGTGTCCATGTGGGAGCGCATGGCTGTGGTCACGGCGGCCTCGTCGCGGGATTCCAGGGCGCGGAAGATGTCGCGGTGCTCGGCCAGGGCCGCCGCCGCGTGCCCCTCGTCCGTCAGGGCACGGTCCACCCAGATGCGCAGCAGCGAGCGGATGCTCTGCAGCAGTTCCTGCAGGACCTGGTTGCCGGAGGCGGCCGCGATTTCCCGGTGGAAGGCGGCGTCGGCCTCCACGAACGTTGTGAGGTCCTCGAGGTTGCGCTCCATGGTGGCCAGGTTTTCACGCATCCGGTCCAGGGCGTCGTCGGTAATCCGCTGGGCCGCCAACTGGCCGGCCTGGACCTCGAGTCCGCCGCGCAGTTCCACGAGTTCCCGCGTGCGCGGGGCGCCCAGCATCAGGCCCCAGCTCAGTGTGCGGGGGAGAAGCTCGGAGATGCCGTCGCGAAGATAGGTTCCGGAGCCCGGGCGGACAATGACGATCCCAAGGATCTCGAGCGCCGCGAGGGCTTCACGGACCGCGGAGCGCCCGACCCCCAGCGACGCGGCGAGCTGACGCTCTGCCGGCAGGCGGGTCCCGACGGCGATTTCGCCACTCGTGAAGTAGCCAAGGAGCCGTTCGGCGACTTCGGACACAACCGAGCCTTGCACCATGGAACCGAGCGCGGCGCTGATTTTGGCCGTCGAGGCGGCGGAGTTAACGGACACCTTCACAGCGTAACAACCAGGGCCCGCTGAGCCATGATGACGTCCGTCCATGAAATAAACATGTCAACCGGTTGACCAATTTGGGATGAGCGCCGTATGGTTTTTATCACACGCTTAGTGGGGCCTGGCCAGCCTCCGGAACTACGCGATGAGACCAATCCCCAAGCTTCCAGCGCAGGAGGCCACCGGGATCCCGACATCTAGGAGTCAATGTGGACACCACGCAATCAGTGGTCGAAAGATCTGCAATCAAGAAAGTGGCAGTGCGGCTGGTGCCGTTTGTCGCTCTCATGTTCTTCATCAACTATCTGGACCGCACGGCCATCTCCTTCGCCGGCCCCAACGGCATGAACACCGATCTCGCCCTCTCGGCGGCCCAGTTCGGCTTCGCCTCGGGCGTTTTCTTCATCGGCTACATCCTGCTGGAAGTCCCCAGCAACCTCGCCCTGCACAAGTTCGGCGCCCGCCGCTGGCTGGCCCGCATCATGGTCAGCTGGGGCATTGTCTCCTTGCTCTTCACCTGGGTGGCCAATGTGGAGCAGCTCTACATCCTGCGCTTCATCCTGGGCGTGGCCGAGGCCGGCTTCTTCCCCGGCGCCATCCTCTTCCTCAGCCTCTGGGTCCCGTCGCGGCACCGCAGCAAGATCCTGGCCCTGTTCTACCTGGCCCAGCCGCTGACCACTGTCATCGGAGCCCCGCTGGCCGCCCTCCTCATCCAGCAGCACGGACTCTTCGGCCTCGAAGGCTGGCGGGTCATGTACTTCGGCGTGGCCATCCCCGCCATCCTGATCGGCATCGCCGCCTGGTTCTACCTCGCGGACTCCCCGGCCAAGGCCAAGTGGCTGACGCCGGATGAAAAGACCTGGCTGACCGGCGCGCTGGAGAAGGAAAAGAACGAAACCGCCGCCGGCAACAAGCACGTCAGCGTCCGCACCGTGTTCGGCAACGGCCGGGTCTGGATGCTCGCCCTGATCTACTTCGGCTTCATCTACGGCCTGTACGCGCTCGGCTTCTTCCTGCCGACCATCATCTCCGGCTTCGAGGGCCTGTACGGCACCAAGTTCGACGTCTTCCAGAAGGGCCTGATCACGGCCATCCCGTACCTGCCGGCCGCCTTTGCCCTGTACTTCTGGTCCAAGGACGCCACCAAGCGCGGAGTCAAGACCTGGCACATCGCCGTCCCGGCCCTCGTCGGCGGCCTGAGCATCCCGCTGGCCCTCTTTGCGGGATCGCCGGCGGCGACAATCGCGATCATCACCATCACGGCGATGTCCATCTTCGCGGCCCTGCCGAACTTCTGGACCGTCCCCACCCAGTTCCTCACCGGAGCCGCGGCCGCCGCCGGAATCGCCCTGATCAACACCGTGGGCAACCTGGCCGGCTTCAGCGCAGGCTACGTCACCGGCTGGCTCAAGGACTGGACCGGCAGCTACAACGTGCCCATGTTCGCGGTGGGCGGTTTCATGATCCTGTCGGCCGTCCTCATGGTGGTGCTCGCCCGCAGGGGCGCCGCCAACGCAGCGGCCCGGGACCTCGCCCCTGAGGCCGGGGAGTCAGCGGCCGCGGAGTCCGCAGCGGCCCGCTGACGGACCCCGCCCGCTAACGCAATCCCGCCCGCTTCGCAGGACCCGCTCCCGGCGGGACCCCCACGACAAGAGCCGCCCGCCTGGGCGCTCCCAACGAACCGGTGCCCGCCGCGTGCCACACGGCCGCGGCGGGCACCCACCAAGCAGCTTTCCCTCTTCCAGGAGTACCCCCATGACCCGCCTGTTCAATGACCCCGCAGCATTCGCTGACGAAATGATCGAAGGCTTCGTCGCCTCCCACGGCCGCTGGGTCAGGCGCGTCTCCGGCGGCGTCGTCCGTAACACCCGCAGCACCCCTGACACCGTGGCGCTCGTGATCGGCGGCGGCTCCGGACACTACCCCGCGTTCGCCGGACTCGTGGGCCAGGGCCTGGCCCACGGCGCCGCGATGGGCAACCTGTTCGCCTCCCCGTCCGCCCAGCAGATCTACACCGTGGCGAAGGCCGCGAACAACGGCGGCGGCGTGCTCCTGGGCTACGGCAACTACGCCGGTGATGTCCTGCACTTCAACCAGGCCCAGGCCCGTCTCCGCGCCGAAGGCATCGACTGCCGCAGCATCGCCGTCACCGACGACGTTTCCTCCGCCCCGCCGGCCGAGCACGCCAAGCGCCGCGGGATCGCCGGAGACCTCACGGTCTTCAAGGTGGTGGCCGCGGCCGCCGAAGCCGGCTACACCATGGACCAGACCGTCGAGATCGCCGAGCGCGCCAACCACCGCACCCGATCCTTCGGCGTCGCCTTCTCCGGCTGCACCCTCCCTGGCGCGGACCACCCGCTCTTCTCCGTCCCCGAGGGCCGCATGGCCGTCGGCATGGGCATCCACGGCGAACCCGGCATCGGCGAAACAGACATCCCGACGGCGGACGAACTCGCCGAACTCCTCGTCGCCAAGCTCCTCACCGAAATCCCCGAAGGCATCGACGCCTCAGCCGCCGACGGCGCCTCCGCCACCCCGCGCCGTGTGGTCCCCATCCTCAACGGCCTGGGCAGCGTCAAATACGAAGAGCTGTTCGTGGTCTACCGCCGCGTCGCCCGGCTCCTCGCCGAGGCCGGGCTGGAAGCCGTCGACCCGCAGGTGGGCGAACTCGTGACGAGTTTCGACATGGCCGGCACCTCCCTGACGCTCTTCTGGCTCGACGAGGAACTCGAGACCCTCTGGCACGCCCCCGCCGACGCCCCCGCCTTCCGCCGCGGCGCCGTCACCGCGGCCGCCCTCGATTCCGCCGACTTCACCGCCCTCGCCGAGACCGACGCGCCGATCCCCGACGCCTCCGAGGAATCCCGTGCCGGCGCCCTCCGGGTCCTGGCCGCGCTGGGAGCCGCGAAGGACGTCGTGGACGCCAACGCCGAGGAACTCGGCCGGATCGATGCGATCGCCGGCGACGGCGACCACGGCATCGGCATGGAACGCGGCGTCCGCGCCGCCGTCGACGCCGCGGCAGACGCCGTCGCCCGCGGTGCCGGCGCAGCCACTACCCTTCACCTCACCGGGGACGCCTGGGCCGATAAGGCCGGCGGCACCTCGGGCGCCCTGTGGGGCATGGCCCTGCGGGCCGTCGGGGATGCCCTCGGAGACACCAACGCCCCCGACGCCGGCGCTGTCGCCGCCGGCGTGGCGCAGGCTGCCGCCGCCATTATGGACTTCGGCAAGGCAGCGCCCGGCGACAAGACCCTCGTGGACGTCCTCGTTCCGTTCCGCGACGCCCTGGCCGCCGGCGTGGACGCCGGACTGGACCTGGCGGAGGCGTGGGGCGCGGCTGCGGCCGTTGCCCAGCAGGCCGCCGAGGACACGGCCCAGCTGCTGCCCCTCATGGGCCGCGCCCGCCCCCACGCCGAGAAGAGCCTGGGCACCCCCGACGCGGGGGCCGTCTCGATGGCGCTGATCGTACGAGCCATTCACAACACTCTGGTTAAGGAGAAAGCATGAGCGCCAAACTGCGCCTGGTCATCGGGTCTGACGACGCCGGATTCGAATACAAGGAAGCCCTGAAGGCGGACCTGGAGGCCAACGGGCTGGTGGAGTCCGTCCGCGACGTCGGCGTCGACGCCGCCAGCCACACGCCCTACCCCTCCGTGGCCATTGCCGCCGCGGAACTCGTGGCCGCCGGCGAGGCCGACCGTGCCCTCCTGGTGTGCGGGACGGGCCTCGGCGTGGCCATCGCCGCGAACAAAGTCCCGGGCGTCCGTGCCGTCACTGCGCACGACAGCTTCTCCGTGGAACGGGCCATCCTGAGCAACAACGCCCAGGTCCTCACCTTCGGCCAGCGCGTCGTCGGCCTGGAACTCGCCCGCCGGCTGGCCCGCGAGTGGCTCACCTACACGTTCGACGAAACCTCGGCCTCGGCCGAGAAGGTCACACTGATTAAGGACTACGAGGGTGTCACTTCCTGCTAACCCCGCCACCGGCACAGCAGCCGCCGCGGCCGGCGCGTCCCCCCGGGGAGCCGTCATCGGCGTCAGCCTGAAAATGTACTTCGGCTACCAGCGCACGGTGGACTACTGCCGCGAGGTCGCCGCCGTCGCCCTGGCGCACCCCGCCGTGCAGAGCGGGGACATCGAACTGTTTGTCCTGCCTGCCCTGCCTGCCCTGCCCGAGGCTGCCCGGATCCTTGGCGTGGCAGGGGCCGGCGCCGGCGCACAGGACATCTTCTGGGAAGACGAAGGCGCCTACACCGGCGAGGTTTCCGGCCGGACCGTGTCCGAACTCGGCGGCCGCTACGCCGAGGTCGGGCACGCCGAACGTCGCCGGATCTTCGGCGAGGACGACAGGACGATCGGCCTCAAGACCGCCGCCGCCTACCGCAACGGGCTGACCCCGGTGCTCTGCGTGGGGGAGCTGCAGCCCGGCTCCGTGGAGGAGGCCATCCGGCACTGCACCGCGGACATCGATGCCGCCCTCAACCGGGCGCAGTCCCTGGGGCCCGCCGCCCGGACCATCGTGGCCTACGAGCCGCAATGGGCCATCGGCGCCCCGGAACCGGCCACCCCGGAGTACATCAGCGCCGTCATCACCGGACTGGACGCGCACCTGCGCGCCCTGCCCGGCCAGGCCGGGAGCAGGGTCATCTACGGCGGAAGCGCCGGCCCCGGCCTGATCGGCCGGCTGGACATGTCCGTCGCCGGGCTGTTCCTGGGCCGCTTCGCCCACGACCCGCAGGCCCTCAAGACCATCCTGGACGAGACCGCCGCGCGCCTCGGACTCCTGCTGCCGGCGGGAGCCCGGCCATGAGCCCGACGACCGGGCAGGGCTCACGCATCGGGCAGGGTTCAAGAATCGGCCTGAGCAGCTACGCCTTCTTCTGGCAGCTCTCGGACCGGGTTTCCGCGCCGCTGAGCCTCCACGAGGCACTGGCCGAGACCGCGGCCCTGGGCGTGGACCTCTTCCAGATCTGCGACTACGCACCGCTCGAATCCATGACGGACGCGGAACTGGCCGCCGTCCGGGCCACGGCCGATGCCCTCGGGATGTCCCTGGAGCTCGGCACCAAGGGCATCCGGCCGGAGCACCTCCGGAACTTCCTGCGGATCGCCGGGATCCTGGGCGCGCCGCTGCTGCGGACCATGTTCAACGTCCCGGGCCACGCCCCGGACGCGGACGAGGCCGTGGCGATCTTCACCGGGATCCTGCCCGAATTCCAGGCCGCCGGCGTCAAGATCGCCGTGGAGACCTACGAACAGGTGCCCACAGCCCGCGTCCTGGAGGTCATCGCCCGGGTGGACAGCCCGAACCTGGGCATCTGCAGCGACCCCGCCAACACCGTGGCGGCGCTGGAGTCCCCGCGCGAGGTGATTGACGCCGTCGCGCCGTATGTCCTGAACATGCACATCAAAGACTTTGCGTTCAGCCGCAAGGAAGGGTGGGTCGGGTTCACGTATTCCGGCGCTCCCCTCGGCGAAGGCCTCCTGGACTATGCCTACATGGCCCGGAAGCTGCAGCCCAAAGAAAGAAACATCAACCAGATCATCGAGCACTGGCTGCCGTGGCAGGCCTCCGAAGAGGAGACCATCCGCCTCGAAAAGCAGTGGAC
>ENA-OWNT01002038-OWNT01002038.1-seawater-metagenome-genome-assembly--contig:-NODE-2038-length-22350-cov-5.156827_pt1 | contig 22350 bp, 16 predicted proteins | sample MGYA00238136_ERZ651165 | MGnify/ENA primary metagenome ERZ651165 (study PRJEB26861, sample SAMN08777766) | seawater metagenome | isolation source: coastal seawater | place: USA: Florida | collected...
ACGAGCGCCTGGATCCCCGCCTCCATCTGGGCGGCGCAGTCTCCCCCCTCGGCGGACGCCACCGAGACGATCTGGTCGAACGCCGGGGAGAAGTAGAGGATGCTCCCGCCCTCGACCTGCTGGGTCCACCCAGCGGGCACCGAGGTCCACGCAGCAGCCGGGGGCGCGGGGGTCGGAGGCGGAGCGAGGACCGTCATCGCGGCCGCGGCGTCCGTCCACGCATCCAGGATCTCCGCCGTGAGCCCGCTGACGGCGCCCTCCGTGCCCGGCACGATGCTCCACATGACGATCTGACCGGGCCGCGCCCAGACGATCGACCGTCCGGGGAGCGCTCCCTCCAGCCGGTCCGAGGCGACGCTCATCCGCGCCGTCAGCAGGTCGCCGGTCTGCGTCCACGTCGCGTTGTCCACGTCGTACTTGAGCGCCCCGTGCTCGTTGTTGGCGCGCAGGACCACCGTGACGTACTCCTGGTTCGCTGGCACCGTCGGGGATCGGGCCGCCCAGGAAGCCCACCTGGTACCCCTTCGTCAGGATGAGCAGGTCCGTCAGCCCCTCGGTGGGGTCGCTCCGGTCGAGCTCCTGGAGGACCTTCCCGGGGGCCGCGAAGGTGTACCCAGCCGCCGTCCGCGGCACGAGCTCGCTCGCCGGCTCCTTGGCGTGAACGGGGCCGGTCGCCCCCAGCACCGCGGCCACGGCCGCCACCAACCACACGGTCTTCATCGCTCCCCCTCTGCGCTCATCCGGCGCGGCTACCTCAGCGCGAACACCCGCGCGTACTGGTACGGCAGCAGCGCGTCGTGCTCGGCCACGGGATCCCACCCTGCCGCAGCCAGCTCGGTGGTGACCTGATCCGCGCTGATCCGCTTGCCAGGCGGCGGTCCGACCGGGATCTCCGCGTCCTTCACGAAGTCGACGATCACGAGCCGGCCGCCGGGCTTCATGGCCCGATGCAGGCGGGTGAAGTACTCCACCCGGTCCCCGATGTGGTGGTACGTGTCGACGATGAGCACGAGGTCCGCTTCGGCGGCGCCGAGCATGGGATCGCTGGGGATCCCGAGCCGCGCCTCCACCTGGGGCGTGCCGTCGCGCTTCGCCCGTGCCTGCATGTGCAGGACGAGGGACGTCTCGATGTCGACGGCGACCACGGATCCGTCCGTGCCCACGGCCGCGGCGAGGTGCGGGTTGAGGTAGCCCGTGCCTGCGCCGATGTCTGCGACGGTCTGGCCCGGGGTGATGCCCAGCGCCGCCACCAGCTCGGATGGCTTCTGCCACGCGTCCCGCTCGGGGTCGTCGAAGACCGCCGACCAGCGCGCCACGTCGTCGAAGCGGTGGTGCACCGTCGCGTGGTCGCCGTCACCGCCGTGAGCGTGAGCGGGCTCGTCACCGTGAGCCTCGTCCGCCGCGCCGTCCGCGGTGGTCGCGGCCTCCTCGGTGGGAGTCTCTTCCGGGGCCTCCTCGGCCAGCGACACCGGCAGACCCGGCAGGATCAGCCGCACGGCGAGCACCGCGGCCAGCGCGCCGGTGATGTCGGCGGCCAGCCCCGCCGGCACCGCGTGGCGGATCCGGCTCACGCCCACGCTGCCGAAGTAGACGGCGAGGACGTAGAACGTCGTGTCCGTGGAGCCGTTCATGGTCGTGGCGAGGGTGCCGATCAGGGAGTCCGCGCCGTGCGTCTCCACCAGCGAGCTCGTGATGCCGAAGGCGCCGGACCCGCTCAGCGGACGCATCAGCGCCAGCGGCAGCACCTCGCCCGGCATCCCGATGAGCGAGGTCACCGGCTCCAGGAACGACACGAGCTTCGCCAGGCCGCCGCTCTTCTTGAACATCCCCACCGCAGCGAGGATGGCCACGAGGTACGGCATGATCATGACGGCGAGCGAGAAGCCCTCCTTCGCACCCACCACGAAGACCTCGTAGACCTTGACGCGGCGGACGTAGCCCACCGTGAGCATCCCGAGGATCAGCGCCGGCATGATCCAGGCGCTGGCGGCCTCGCCGAGGTGGTAGACGGCCAGGACCATCCCCACGAGCCCCGCGCCGAACAGCAGGAGCGGGACGAGGTCCGCGAGGCCTTCCTTCGGGCGCAACGCCGCGAGCTCCGCGTCGGCGGCCAGCTGCGCCTCGGGAGCCGCGAACATCCGTCGCCGGGAGAGCCACTTCGCCACCAGCACGCCCACCAGGGTCGAGCAGGCCGTGGCCACAAGGGTCGTCGGAAAGATGGCCGCGGGGTCCGCGCTGCCGAAGTGGTTGCGCAGCCCGATCATCCCCGTCGGCAGGAGCGCGAGGCCGGACGTGTTGATGGCCAGGAAGAGGATCATCGCGTTGGTCGCGGTGCCCTCCTCCTTGTTCAGGGTGTTCAGCTCCTTCATGGCCTTGAGGCCGAAGGGCGTGGCCGCGTTGCCGAGCCCGAGCGCGTTGGCGGCGATGTTCATGACCATCGCGCCCATGGCCGGGTGATCCGGGGGGACGTCGGGGAACAGCCGCACCAGCACGGGGCGGATGATGCGGGCGAGGAACTTGAGCCCGCCGGCCTCCTCGACCACCTTCACGAGGCCCAGGAACAGCATCATGTAGCCCACCAGGCCGATGGCCAGGGTGATGGCGGACTTGCTCGCGTCCAGCGCCTCCTTCCCCACCTCGGCGGGGGTGCCGGTCAACCCGGCGAAGATCACGGACAGCGCGACGATCCAGAAGAAAACAGCGTTCACAGCAGCAGCTCCAGCGGGGCGAGACTACAGGTGTGACGCGTCAGGGGCCGCCGGACTTCAACCGAGCGCTTCGAGGGCCTGCACGACCGCGTCCGGCACGTCCGGCCCCAGCTTCTTGCTCAGGGTCTTCGGAGCCACCGCGCGGTAGCTCTCGTCGATCCACTCGATGAGCGCATCGATGGGCAGATCCTGGTCCTTGTCGAGGGAGATGGAGATCCAGCCGTACTTGCCGAGCCCGTAGCCGGTGGGGCTGCAGAAGGGCAGGTCCACCGCGGCGAGGTGGCTCTCGGGCAGCTTCACGGACAGGGAGAGCTTGTCGTCGTGCTCGCCCATGAAGACGAACGCCTTCTTGCCCCGGATCTTGAACGCGGGGTGGTCCCAGGGGCGGTCCTCGCTGACCTCCGGGTAGGACAGGGCGGCGGCGCGGACGGCCTGCTGGGCGGCGACGGGATCGAACGGCATGGACGCAGGATTGCAGCGATTCCCGCCCGCGGCCACACCGCGAGAACCGCCCTACGCGCCCGGACCTCCGGCGGGCAGCCCGGCGTCCACGGGGGTGCCGCGGTAGCAGCCGAGCACGTAGGGGAACGTGTCCGTGGCGTGGTAGCGGTAGGTGCCGTCGGGGCCGACGCGGCCGTTGCACGCGTCCAGCACGGTGGGGTCCGCGCTCGCCTCGTAGCGATGGTTGTCCCAGGCGTAGGTGCTCGGGTCGCCCGTCTGCACGTAGCCGGACGCGAAGGTGACGACCTCGCTGCAGTCGTCATCCAGGCACCCGCGCGGACCGTAGATGGGGAAGCCGTCCAGGGCCCAGGCGATGATCGGGGACGGCTCGGCGGCGCTCGGCTCCGCCACCGTCCAGGGCTCGGACACCAGGCCGTCGTCCGTCAGGCAGCGCTCCTCGAGCGCGTGGGCGTGGTACTCGAACGCCGTGTGGCCGAAGCACCCGTCGGTGATGCCGTTGTAGACGGGGTCGCCGTAGGGATCGGGGAACTCGGCCTCGTTCGGCCCGAAGATGGGCAGCCCCGTGACCGTGAACGCCACCTGGCCCAGCAGCGGGATGTCCGAGGTCGCGGCGGCCTCGGCGGGGTGGAGCGGGATCTCCCAGACGTTGTCGGACTCCTCGAGGGCGTTCGGCGTCATGGACACGAACGTGAAGTGCGGCATCGAGTTGGACTCCACGACGAACGTGTCGTCGGTGCAGCCGCCAGCCAGGGACGGGGCGGCGTAGCCCACGCCGGCGCCCGGGCCCGCGGACACGTCCAGCAGGGAGGTGGCCTCGTCGCAGCTGCCGTCGGTGCCCGCGACGGAGCTCACGCCGGTGGCGTCGCAGGAGATGCACAGCAGGAACAGGCCGGACACAATCAGGGCAAGGACGAAGCGGGTCGGGTTGGTCATGGGGGGCCTCCAGGGCGCGGGTTTCAACACGTTCAGGCTGCCCCGAAGCGGCGTAAGGCTCAGCAGCGCGGCGGAAAGGGTTCGTAAGGGCGCGGGCGGGCTGTGTACGATCGCCCTGGTGCGCCGCCCCCTCCCGCTGCTGATCGCCCTGCTGCTGCCTGCCTCCCCGGCCTGGGGCGTCACGTCCCTCGTGGGCGATCCGGACGGCTTCGGCATCGACCCGGCCGGGCTGATGCGCGCCAACAACACCCACACGGACCCAGCGGACGCCGACGGCGACGGCATCATCGAGCCCGCCGAGTTCCTGCCGGACTGGAACCTCGACGGGAACTGCGCAGTGGGCAGCGGGGACACCTTCGACTTCCGCAGCCCGTCCGAGCAGGGCGCCACGGACGGCGCGCAGTACACCGATCGCTCCATGGAGCCGGGGGGCGCGTCCCAGGGCATCGAGTTCATCTTCGACTTCGCGGTCCCCGATCCGGCGGACCTGGACTACGGCGTCGGCCACTTCATCAACTTCGTGTTCGGCGACTACGACGTGCAGCCGGCCGAGATCCAGATCGACGGCATCACCGTCCCGATGACGCTGCAGGGCGGCGGCAACGACGGCCTCGTCCAGTCCGCGTTCGCCACCATCCCCTGGGACGACATGCTCGACGGGCAGGTGGTCATCACGATGATCGCGCCCAACGAGCCGTACCTGACGTTCGACTACGCGCTCATGGACCTGTCGCGGATCTCGGACGCGGACAGCGACGGCATCCCGGACTCCGTGGACAACTGCCCGGGCATCGCCAACACGGACCAGACCGACGGCGACGGCGACCAGGTGGGGGACGCCTGCGACAACTGCGTGAGCGACCCCAACCCCGATCAGCTCGACACGGACAGCGACGGGATCGGGGATGCGTGCGATCCGGAGCCCGGGGACGACGACGACGACGACGACGACGATTCGGCGCCCGGGGATGACGACGACGACGACGACGACGACTCCGCGGGCGACGACGACGACTCCACCGCAGGCGACGACGACGACTCCGGGTCCGGCACGTTCGGAGACGACGACGACGACGGCTGGAACCCGGCGTACTACCAGGACTGCTCCTGCGGCCGGGACGACGCGAGCGCTGCGGCCCTGCTCCTCCTCGCGCCCCTGGGCTGGAGACGCCGGCGGCCGTGACCCACGACAGCCGGGACCTCGAATCCCTGTTCGCGCGCTGCTTCCTCGACTCCCACCGCACGGTGCTCGTGGGTGGCGGCGCCGAGCCGCTGTACACGCCCGCGACCGACGCGCAGCCGGCCCGGATCGTGTACCGCGCCGACTACTTCGCGAGTGCCCTGCACGAGGTCGCGCACTGGTGCATCGCCGGTCCGCACCGCCGGACGCTGGAGGACTTCGGGTACTGGTACTGCCCGGACGGACGCACCGCCGAGCAGCAAGCGGCCTTCGAGCGCGTCGAGGTGGCGCCCCAGGCGCTGGAGTGGGTGTTCGCGGACGCCTGCGGCTGGCGATTCGAGCTCAGCGCGGACAACGTCGAGTCAGGGATGGGCCCCAGCCCGGAGTTCCGGGGGGCGGTACGCGCCCGCCGAGACGCCCTCGTGGAGAGGGGCCTCAGCGGACGCGCCCGCCGTTTTGTGGCGGCTCTCGCCGCCCGCTACCAGAACGAGACCCTGTCTGACTACGCTTGACTCCTCGTGGAGGCCGATCGGTCACCGCCCGACATGGCCTCCATCATCTTGCGCGACGCGCAGGTCCGGTTCCGCCCAGAAGCCTTGGCCCGATAGAGGGCCTCATCTGCCTGAAGGATCAGGTCTTGGAGGGAGTCGTCCGCGTTCAGCTCGGCCACGCCGAAGCTCGCGGTCAGCTCCCCGATGCTCGCGAAGGTGTGCTCCTCCACCGCCCGCCGGAGCCGATCGGCGAGGAACAGCGCCTCGCCCGGCGCCGCGCGGCGCAGCAGGATCACGAACTCCTCGCCGCCCCACCGCCCCAGGGCGTCCGTGGTGCGCACGAGCTGGGTGAGGAGCTGCCCGAACTCCACGAGCGCAGCGTCCCCCGCGGGGTGCCCGAACCGGTCGTTCACCCGCTTGAAGTGGTCCAGATCGATGAGCACCAGCGCGAGCCGGCAGTCCCGCCCCTGGTTGCGCTCCGCCTCGATCTCGAGCAGCTCCTGGAAGCCGCGCCGGTTGAGGACGCCCGTGAGGCTGTCGGTGCGGGCGAGCTGCCCCATGGCCGCGAGCTCCCGCTGCGCCTGGCCGATCTGGCCACGGGCGCGGGCGAACAGCACCATCATCCCGATGAGCAGCACGTGAGCGACGGCGAACTCGAGATAGAAGTCGAGCGCCGCCTCGGTCCCGGGTGCGGGCACCGCGCCCGCCACGATCAGCACGCCGGAGCCGAGCACCACGACGAGCAGGAAGCCGCCGCTGGTCACCAGGGCCTCTCGGGCCCGCCAGCCCATGAACGCGAACAGGTACACGAAGGGCATGAGGCCCGGGAGCGGACGCAGCGCCTTCTCCGAGCCGGCCGCGTCGGTGGCCAGCAGGAGCGTGACGCCGAGCTCGGTGAGGATGTAGGTCGCGGCGACCGCGGTCATCACCCGGTAGAGCGTGCGGATGGGGAAGCCCATGCGGCCGACCCCCACCGCGAGGGCGCACAGGAGCACCGCGAAGATCGAGAGGGCCACGACATCGAAGCGCGAGACGCTCTGGGTCAGCACGCGGATGAGGAGCCCGATCCCCGCACCGACGCCCGAGAACGCCAGGACGCTGGCGACCACGCGACGCTCGAGCGTGTCGCGGGTCTCCGGCCGTTCCTGGGGCACCGGTGTCGTGGCGATCATCATGACCGTGTCTCCTACGTCCCAATCGTTGCTGGGGGGGGCCTGCCGCAATGTCTCGATCGTTCACGATTCGGTGACTTCCTGAGTCATCGGCAGGGACAGTTGGAGACAATCTCCAGAGCGTCTCCGGATGGGGTGACTCACACCCCCGTGTCCCGGCACGAGGCGGGACGATCCGTCAGGATCGGGGCGTGACCTCCACCCCCGAGCGGCGCGTCCTGCTGGCGCTGCTGGCGATCTCCGCGGCCCTGCAGGGCTGGTTCGTGCTCGGCTCGGACCCCGCGGCCCTGCTCATCACCTGGATCCCGGACGACGCCTTCTACTACCTGCAGCCCGCCTGGAACGCGGCCCACGGGGCCGGCTTCTCGTTCGACGGGATCGAGCCCACCTACGGATTCCAGCCGCTCTGGGCGGTCCTCCTCGCCGGGCTCGCAGCCGTGGCCCCGAGCAAGGCGTCCCTGGTGACCCTGGCGCTGCTGACCGGGGCGGTGGTCCACCTCGCCGCCGGGGCGATGCTGTTCGCCTGGTTCGCGCGCGCCGGCGCCTCCCGGGGTGGGCTCGTCGCGGCGGGCCTGTGGCTGCTCAACCCTGATCTCGTCCGCATGCAGACGACGGGGATGGAGTCGGGCCTGGTCGCGGCCCTGCTCCTGGCGACGCTGCTCCTCCTCGACCCGCGGCGACGGCCAGCGCTGCTGGGCGCGACGCTGGGCGCGCTGTTCCTGGCGCGGGTGTCGATGCTGCTGGCGGGGGTCCTGGCGATCGGGGCCCTCGTGCGCCGTCGCCTGGGTCGACGCAAGGCGGCCTGGATCGCGCTCGGGACGGCCGCGGTCGTCGTGCCGTGGCTCGTCTACGCCGATCTGGCGCTCGGGCAGCCGCTCCCCGCCTCGACGGACCGGAAGATCGTGGCCGGGCTCGCGGGCGCGGCGCGGTTCCTCGCGGACCTCCCGGGCGTCCCGGACGCGCCGATCCGCGCGCTGCTGCCGGCTTCCGAAGCGCTCCTGTTCGACGCTCCGGGGCTCATCGGCCCCACCGGGGAGCGCATCTGGCTGTTCGCGGTGCGCGCGCCCGTGGGCTGGGCGCTCGGCGCGTGGCTGCCCGGCGGATGGGGGCTCGGGGCGCCCGTGCTGGCGGTCGGGTGGTGCGCGCTCGTCCTGGGCCAGCGGGGCGGACAGCCGGCCCGCCTGCCGCGCGGCCTGGGCGTGCTCGTCCTGCTCGCGCTGGGCAACGTCGCCGCCAACAACCTGCTGCTCAGCCAGTACGTGGAGTACGGCTACTGGTACCGGGTGCCCGAGGTGCTCACGCTCGTGGTCCTGGTGGGGATCGCAGCCGAGCGGGCGCTGACGGACCGTCGCCTCCAGCGCCTGCCGGTGCGCGCGCTGCTGGTCTCCCTGGCGCTGGCGGGGGCCGCCCAGCTCGGGATGTCCCTCGCGCCGCGGGAGCACGATCCGGCCTCCCGGCTCGTCGCCCGGGGCGGGTACGACGTCGCGATCGCCCTGTCCGATGCCCTGCCCGCCGGCACGCGGGTCGGGAGCTGGAACGCGGGCCTCATCGGCTGGCTCGCGGACGGGCCGGTCGTCGTGAACCTCGACGGCCTGGCCAACCGGCCGGACTTCGTGCCCATCGCCGCCCAGGAGGTCCTCGTCCGCCACGGCGTCGCCGACCACCTCGCGCTGATGGACTGGTTGGAGGAGGAGGGGATCGAGTACCTCGTCGATCTCCAGCCGGACGCAGGCCTCGGGGAGCCCTTCTACGGAGTCATCCCGGCGGATCGATGGGAGCTGGTGCTGCGCTCCTCGCCGCTGGACCACTGGACCACCCGCGAGCGCGACCACGCCGTGATGCTCGTCCGCTTCGAGTGAGTCAGGGAGAGGTCGGGATCGGATCGCCGGCCATCCACGCGTCGACCGTGGCGTCGCTCAGGAGCGGGCCCCAGACGTGCACGCGGGAGCGCAGCGACGGACTGCTCGCGGCCGGCTCACACAGCACCGCGCGGGGCCAGGATCCGGCGGCGTGGCAGAAGTCGACGGTCCTCCCGCGCACCCGGAGCAGGCCCACGTGGGTGTCGAGACCCAGGAGGTAGAGACCGTCTCCGGCGCCCCGCACGTCCCTCACGACGTCGCCCGGCGCGCGGTCCCGCAGCCAGGTCGTCTGGTCGGCTCCGGCCAGGGTGCGCACGATCCGCGCGGACGCGTACTGGCCGAGATCCGGCTCCACCTGCAGGCCTGCGTCCTCGAGGATCGCCGTGATCCAGTGTCCGCAGGCGACGGTGCCCCGGTGGGGCGTGCGGCTCTGGCCCGAGAAGCTGTACCGGGTGCCGATCCAGGCGGGCACGATGGCGTCCCCGATGCCGGCGTCGAGCGCGTCCCGGGCGTCGGCGCGGCCTCCGGCTCCCGTGAGCGCGGCCTGACGCTGGGCGAGGTCCGCGCGGGCGGCGTCCCATCGGGACTGCTGGGCATGCTGGAGGACGGGATTGAGCCGGGTCGCCGCGAACGCGGCCCTCCGGGCGGCGCTGGCGTGCCCCGGCGCGCGACCACGGATCACGGCCGCCAGACCCAGGGCGAGGAGCAGGAGGAGCAGGGCGAGCCAGCGAGCCACACGGGGACCGCGGCGCAGGGCGAACGAGACGAGGCGGGTCGACAAGGGAGACGACTCCCGGGGGGCGTCACGGGAACCCCCGCGCCCACCGCCCTCTTCCCCGGTCCGCTACGGTGCGCCGATGTCCGACGTGCTCGCCGAACTCCTGGACCAGCTCGCCCTCGAGCGCATCGAACACACCCTCTTCCGCGGACAGAGCCAGGACCTGGGCTGGGGCCGGGTCTACGGGGGGCAGGTGCTGGGCCAGGCGCTGTCCGCCGCGGAGCAGACTGTCTCCGAGGATCGGGCGGTGCACTCGCTGCACGCCTACTTCCTGCGCCCCGGGGACGTCGCGGCCCCCATCGTCTACCAGGTGGACCCCATCCGGGACGGCCGCTCCTTCACGACGCGGCGTGTGGTCGCGACCCAGCACGGCAAGGCGATCTTCAACATGTCGGCCTCCTTCCAGGGCGCCGAGGACGGGTTCGAGCACGCTGATCCGGCGCCGCTGGGCGTGCCCGCCCCCGAGGACGTGTTGAACGAGCGACAGCTCGGCGCCCTGGTGCGGGACGCGATGCCCCCCGGGATCGCCGCGCGGGTGGACTTCGACAAGCCCATCGAGATCCGGCCCATCGATCCCGTGAACATCCTCGCGCCGCGGGCCCGGCCTCCCCACCGGGCGGCGTGGTTCCGGGCGAACGGCCCCCTCCCGGACGATCAGCGGCTGCACCAGTACCTGTTGGCCTACGCCTCGGACTTCCACTTCCTCACCACGTCGCTGCAGCCCCACGCCATCACCTGGATGACCGGCGGGATCCAGATGGCCTCGCTGGACCACGCCATGTGGTTCCACCGGCCGTTCCGGTTCGACGACTGGCTGCTCTACGCCGTGGACAGCCCCAGCGCGAGCGGCGGCCGGGGCCTGGTGCGCGGCCGCTTCTTCACCCGGGACGGCGTGCTGGTGGCCTCGACGATGCAGGAGGGCCTGATCCGCGACCGTCGCAAGAAGGACTGACGGCTCACCGCCACGCGCTGGGATCGAGCCCGTGGTCCCTCAGCCAGCGGTACACCTGCTTGCGGCTGCGCCCCGTCGCCCGCGCCACGTCGGCCACGACGCCCCCGTGCTCCGCCAGCAGCCGCTCGAGCTCCGCCCGGTCCGGCGGCCCGCGGCGCGGCTCCTGGGTGCTGTCCCCGGCCGCCCCGGCGGACACGTTCGCGATCGGCGGCGCCAGGTCGAGGCGATCCCGCACCAGGTCCACGTCGAGCTCCGCCCGCCCGGCGCCCCGGATCCGCAGCTCCGTCGCGACCTTGTTCAGCTCGCGCACGTTGAACGGCCAGCCGTGCAGTACCAGCGCCTCCGCCAGGTCCGGCGTCAGGGGCGGCAGCTCCGGCGCGAAGTGCGCGAGCAGGGGCAACACGTCCTCGGCGCGCTCGGCGAGGGGCGGGAGCCGCAGGACGAGCTCGGCCAGACGGGTGTACAGGTCCCCGCGGAAGCGGCCGTCGGTCACCGCCTGCTCGAGATCCACGGACGTCGCCACAACCAGGCGCACGTCCACCGACACCGGCCGGCTGGCGCCGACGGGGACCACGCCGCCCTCCTCCACCGCGTGCAGCAGCTTCGGCTGCAGGGGCAGGGGCAGATCGCCGATCTCGTCGAGGAACAAGCTGCCCCCGTCGGCGTCGCGGAACACCCCCGGAGCGGCGGCGCTGGCGCCCGTGAACGCGCCCGCCTTGTGGCCGAAGAGATGGGACTCGGCGAGCTGGGCGGGGATGGCCGCGCAGTTCACGGACACGAACCGCCCTGCCCGCGCGGAGAGCTCGTGCAGCGCCCGGGCCGCCACGCCCTTGCCCGTCCCCGATGCTCCGAGCAGGACCACGCTGGCCGGGGTGGGGCCGATGCGCGCGAGGTCCGCCCGCAGCGCGCGGATGGCGGGCGAAACACCGACGAGGCCGTCCACGGCGGCGTCCTCGACCCCGGCCGGCTCCAGGCGGTAGAGAAACAGGGAGTCCCCGAGCCGGAGCACCGCTCCGTCCATCAGCGGCGTGGGGGTGTCGGGGAGCAGCCGCTCGCCGTTCAGCCAGGACCCGTTCCGGGAGCCGCGATCCGTGACCCGGACCTGGTCGCCCCGCCGCGTGAGCACCGCGTGAGTGCGTGACAGGAGCGGATCGTCAGCCAGCTCCAGGACCCGCTCGCCCTCGGGCTCACGCCCCACCGCCAGCTCTCCGCTGCGCAGGACCCGGAGCCGCCCGTCCCGCTCTCCGGACCACAGGATCCGCAGCGTGGGGACCGGCGCGCGCCCGGAGGGACGCGGGCGCCGCTCGACGGTGGTGGGGGCCGACACCCCCCGATCCTAGCGGTTCTCTAGAAGATGCCGACGATCCCGACGGTTCCACCGCCGTCGTCGGTAGGGGCCGCGAACGGCAGGATCAGCATCCGGGCCTCGGCGTTCTTGAGGCGTCCGCCGCGGCCGCCGACCACCGGCATGAGGCCGCGCTCGGTGGGGCTCGCCTTGATGACGTCGGCGGCGTACAGGATGCCGACCACGCCCGTCACGCCGCCCACGACGACGTCCACGAGGCCGATGGCGAGGTTGAAGATCCCCGCGCCCAGGTGCAGGTAGGCGTCCTCCGTCTGGTTCTGCAGCTTGCTGAACTCGGGCGGGAACAGGCGGAAGCGGTTGAGCATCGTGATGCCCGGCACGAGGAAGCTCGGCATCGACGCGATGCCCATGACCGCCTTGACCGTCTGGATGTCGTTGCCCGTCCCGGCGGCGATGAGCGTGGGGATCGTCGCGCCGAGGGACGGAACCGTCATGTGGATCCCGAACTGGAACATGAGCTCGCCGGCGACGCCCTTGGCGATGGGGCCGGCGCCGGGATCGGGGTCCGTGTACGGGAGGTGGTTGAGGCTGTTGAGCGTGCTGAAGACGGCGGGCAGCGACGCGACGCGCTGCACGTCGTTCAGGGCCGTGTCCCGGGCGAGCTGATCGCCGCCGATGATGAGGCCGATGCCGACGCCGCCGAAGACGAACCCGGCGGGCATGTCCTTGCCGCCCCAGCCGTAGACCTCCGGGTCCCAGCCCTCGAAGCCCTTGGGCAGATCCTCGGCGGTCACGCCCGTGCTGCCGACCTTGCGCTCGCCGGAGGCGTCCTTCTGGACCCCCTGCTCGGAGGACGCGGTCGCGGCCGCCTCGAGGTCTCCGCCCGGCAGCGCGGCCTGGAACGCATCGGTGGCGATGGCGGCGAGGAAGCCCTTGGCGGCCTGGTCGAAGGCCCGCACGAAGCCGGTCTCGAAGGGATCGTCGAACCGCATCATCACCGTGGTGGTGCCGCCGTCGCCCGCGAAGGTGCTCGTCCAGGTGGGCTCCCCTCCCCCGGCCGGCAGGACCGCCACGTCCACGTGCAGCCAGAACTTGTGGCGCACGACGCCCATGACCGGCATCCCGTCGCCCCAGAGCGAGCGCAGCGTGAGCTGCACGGTGGGCAGCGAGGCGTCCTCACCGACGCGGGCGTCGTAGCCGGCCGCCTTCAGGACGTCGACGCCCCAGGACGGCAGCAGCGTCGGCGGATCCATCGTCCCCTGCTTGCCCGAGTGGATGCCCGACGGCATGCCCATGTTGTTGCGCTCCTGGGCGATGAGGTTGGGCTCCTTGCCGCCCTTCTTCTCCTCCCGGGCGTCCACGAAGGTGACGTTCACGGCGGTGGACAGGGCGGGCGCGGCCTGGGGCGGCTCGTACATGAGACGGACCTTGCGGCCGGCTTCGGCGCTGTCGGGCGTCAAGGCGAGGATCAGGCAGGCGGTAAGAGCAGCCAGGACAAGGCGTCGAATCATGGAAACCTCCTGCGCCGGTTGTGGCGCGCCCCCCGAGCCATCGCAACGGCCGTGCCAGATCGTAGTCCACGCGCCCGCGCGCGTTTCTGGTCCAGGTCACCTCCCCGGGCGTGTGACGGTCACACCGCGGGGTCACGGGACAGCCGCGCGACCCGCGCCGCGTCGTCGATGCGCCCGAGGGCCATCCAGTGGGCCTCCGCGACGGCCCAGGCGACACGCGCGCGGTGAGGCCACCCGCGCTGGTCCGCGTCACGCCCGGCCGCCTCGGCCAGCTCAGCCACCTCGCGGTCGAGCTCGTCGGTGGCGGCGAGGACCGCGCGCGCCCGGGCCAACGTGGCGTCCCAGCGCTCCCCGTCCCCCCGGGCCCCGTAGCAGCGCAGCAGGCCCAGGCGCACGGTGGACTCCAGCAGCGCGCGCTCCCGCCGGGCGAACTCCTCGGCCACCCGGAGGAGCACGGGCAGCGCCTCCTCCGTGGCCCCCTGGTCCACCTGTACGAGCGCCCGGTTGAGCCGCGGAAAGAGGGCGTGCAGACCGCCGGTGGGCTCGAGGATCAGCTCGGCTTCGGCGTAGTGGGCGGCGGCCGCGTCGAGGTCGCCGAGCATCCGCGCGACCTCCCCGAGGTTCATCCGGGCGTGCCCCTCGTTGGTGCGCAGGTTCGCCGCCACGCTCAGCTCCAGGAGCCGCTCGAACCGGGGCCGGGCCGCCGCGGCGTCGCCGCCCTTGATGGCGATGACGCCAGCGATGAGCATGCAGTTGGAGACGCCGTGGAGCTGCCCCTGGTGTTCGTAGTCCGCGGCCGCCTCGAGGGCCAGCGACTCGGCCTCCGCATACCGACCACGGCGCATCGCCACCTGGGAGAGCTGCTCGCGGGCCCAGCCCAGCAGCTGCCGCTCGCCGAGCTCGGTGGCCAGCGCCCGCCCACGCTCCAGGTGCGCGCGGGCGCCCTCGCTCCGCCCCCGCCGATCGAGGATCATTCCCTTGCGGATCGCGGCCTCGGCGACGTGGGCCGGCGCCTGCGCGGCCGCCGCCGCCTGATCCACCAGCGCCTCCGCGGCGTCGATGTTCCCCAGCCGCAGCAACGCCTCCGCGCGCACCATCCAGCCGGGCGGGTCGGCGCGGTCCAGGCCCGCCCGGCGCCGGGCGCGATCCCGCTCGTCCAGCACCGCGAGCGTCCCCCGATAGTCCCCAGCGCGCCGCCGCTGCTTCGCCCCCGCCAGCAGCACGGGGACGGCGGCCGCGGGCTCTCCGGCGCCCACCAAGTGGCGGCCCAGGCGCTCGTCCCGCCGGTCCACGTCATCGGAGAGGAGGTCCGCGGCGATCCGGTGCAGGCGAGGGCGCGCGGTGCCGGCCTCAGCCAGCAACGCCTCCCGCAGCCCTGCGTGAGCGAAGGACCAGTCCGCCTCGTGCCGCACGGCCAGGCCACGACGCAGCAGCCGGTCCGCGAGCCCGGGGTCCATCGAGATCCCCGCGGCACGGCAGGCGGCACGCCAGCGCTCCGGGTTGACCCGAGGCCCCAGGACCGCCGCCAACCAGAGCGCCTCCCGGTCCCCGTCCCCGGCACACACCCGGTCCAGGGAGGAGGCCCACGCCGTCGACAGGGTCCCGGCGCCGGGCAGGGTCGCCGCGGTCCAGCCCCGCTCCGTGCGCACCAGGCCTCCAGACTCGGCCAGGGTCGCCAGGAGCTGCACGGCGAGCATGCTCGATCCCTGGGCCCGCTCGGCGAGGGCCGCCAGCAGACCGTCCTCGAGCGGCAGCGCGGACGCGAGGAGCGCCCGACAGGCCGCCGTGTCGAGGGGTGGGACGGTCACGACGCGCACGGCGTCCTGCGCGGCGATCCGATCGATGCGCTCGGCGACGGCGGGCCGGTCCGCGAGCGCGTCGGTGCGGACGGTGGCCACCACGAGCACCTGGGTGGGCGGGGCAGCCGCCAGGTGCTCTGCGAGGAGCAGCCCGTCGGCGCAGTCCTGCAGGTCATCGAGGACCAGGAGGGCGTTGCCGCGGCCGCCGGACGCGCGCAAGAGGCGGTCCACGAGCGCCACCCGATCCCGGGGACGGCCGGGGGGACGGCCCCGCAGCCAGTCTCCGAGATCCACCCGGTCGCGACGGGCCAACCGGCCGGCGACCGGGTGATCGGCCAGGAACGCGTGCGCCGAGCCGGAGGCGGGCAGCCCGAGCGCGCGGACCAGGGCGCCGCCGAGCTCGTCGTCTCCCGGCCGGACCACCATGGACGTGCCGGCCAGCCCTTCCTCCAGGGCGCTCCGTGCGAAGTGGGTGGCCAGCCGCGTCTTGCCGATCCCCGACGGCGCCCGCAGCAGGACGGTGCGCGCCTTCCCCTCCCAGGCCGCCTCGGCCAGCGCCGCGAACAGCTGCTCCCGCTCCTCCTCCCGGGCGGTGAAGGGAGGCGCACGCAACCCCAGCAGTCCCAAGCCGGCGTCCGCGAGCCGCACCGGCGGCACAGGCGCCGCGGGGAGGGACGCTGCCCACCGAGGCGGCGGCGGCGCGGTCAGGACCTCGAGCTCCCCGAGCACGGCCGAGGCAGTGGGGCGACGCCCCGGCTCCTTCGCGAGCAGGCCGACCACGAGGTCCCGAAGCGCGGTCGGCGCGTCCGACCGCAGGCGGGGGAGCGACTCCATCCGGTGCGCCACCGCGAGGTCGTCCCAGTCGCCGTCGCCGTACGGCGTCGTCCCCGTCAGGAGCCACCAGCCGAGGACCCCCACCGCGTACAGGTCCGTCCAGGGACCCAGCGGACCGTCGGGGCGGAACTGCTCCGGCGCCATCCAGGAGGGCGTGCCGGCGACGGCGTCGGGCCGCTGGGCGACCGCCGCGATCCCGAAGTCCGCCAGGATCAGCCGCTGCCGCCCGGCGCGGTCCACGGCGAACAGCAGGTTCCCGGGCTTCACGTCCCGGTGCAGGACGCCGTGAGCGTGAGCGTGAGCGAGCGCGTGAGTCGCCGTCGCCAGCAGATCGACCACCCCCGCGAGGGGAGGCCGACCGTGCTCCCGGACCCGCTCGGCGAGGCTGGCCTGGGCGCGCTCCATGACGAGCCAGGGCGTACCCACCGGCAGGTCCAGGGCCGGCGCCGTGAGCACGCCGTGGTCGTACACCTGGACGACGTGGGGATGATCGAGCCGCGCCACCGCCCGGACCTCGTCGGCGAACCGGGCCTGCGTCGTGTCGCCGCGGTCCTGGCTCCGGCGCAGCAGCTTGACCGCGACGGGCGTCCCGGTGGGCACATGCTCCGCCGCGTGCACGACCCCCATCCCGCCGGCTCCGAGGCGGGCGGTCACGGCGAACGGGCCGAGGTGGGTCGCGGGCATCGGGCCCAAGGCTACCGGGACCGGGGACCGGGCCCCTCCGGTAGGCTCGCCCGCGCATGACCGATCTCCGACTTCTGCTCGCTCTCGCCTCGCTCTTCGTGGGAGGCGGCTGCCTCGGGCCGCAGGCCGACGACGACGACAGCGCCCCCGCCGGAGTCACCACCGGCCCGGTGATGACCCTCGGCACCTGGAACCTGCGGAACTTCAGCGAGTGGGGGCTGGACGAGTGGCGCCTCGACACGGTCGTGCCGTTCGTCGACGCGTTGGACGCCGACCTCATCGCCATCCAGGAGATCGAGCCCGACGCCAACGAGCCCTGGAGCGCCCCCCAGGCGTTCGACGCGGTGATCGACGGGACCCGCTTCGAGGGGCTGCACAACCCGTGGCGCACCTGGGACACGTCCGTCGGGCTGCTCTATGACCCCGACGTCGTCACGATCGTGGCGACCGAGGAGCTGTTCGCGGACGACAGCTGGGCGTTTCCCCGCCCACCGCTGCGGGCCGACGTGGAGCTGACCCGGGGCGGCGCACGTCTGGAGTTCACGGTCTTCAGCCTGCACCTGAAGGCCCGCGGCGACGGGATCGACCGCCGGCTGCTGGCGTGCGAGGCGCTCGACGCGTACGTGCGGGAGGAGGGGATCGAGCGCGCCGTGCTGCTGGGGGACCTCAACGACGACCCCTACGACCCGCCCGCCGAGAACGCCTTCGCGGGCACCTTCCTGGGCGCCGAGCCCTACTGGGTGTTCCTCACGAAGGACCAGCCGCCCGAGAGCGTCACGAGCACCGGCTGGTACCACGAGGTGGACGGCGAGCGGATCGAGGGAGAGTTCATCGATCACGCCATCGCCCGTGGCCCGCTCGTCGATCAGTACGCCAGCATCACGCCCGAGATCCTGGGCGTGCCCGAGAGCGGCTTCCAGGAGTTCCGCCAGGACTACAGCGACCACTTCCCCGTGCTCGTCCGCTTCGAGTAGGCCCCCGGGATAGGATTGGTCCAGGAGGACCGGAGGGTGCAGGCACGGATCATCGGGATGGCTGCGCTGCTGGCGCTGCTCGGGACGGCGGCGCTCGCCGGCACGCGGGCGATCACGTTCGAGGGCGCGACCGCCCGGGACCAGGACCCCCAGCTCATGGAGAAGGGCATGCTCCGCAGCGAGCTGCGCGTGATCCGGAGCCTGCGGGTGCGGGAGCAGGCCTGGCTGATCGCGGCGCCCCAGGACGTGTGGGAGCAGACCGTCGCCCCGGCGCTCCTGGCAGCGCTCGACGCGGATCCGAAGGGCTTCGGCGACGCGATGGCGGCCCTGCCCTCCACCGTGGCCCGCTCGGGCCCGGCCATCGAGGGGGGCCAGCTGCGCGTCAAGCTCGCGAGCAACGGGGACGGCCTCGTCTCGGTCCACCTGCCGGCCCTGCTGTCCAGCGTCCCGGACGGCGCCCCGCTCCTCAACGCGGCGGCGCCCAACCGCGCGCACCTGCTCGCCGGCTTCGAGCTCAACGGCGGCAGCACGGTGTCGGCCATGCACGTCCCCCGCGGCCTGCGCCCCCTGAGCCGCGGTCTCCCCCCGCGGGTGCCGCTGCAGCCGGTCGAGGGGACGGCGGGCTGGGTCGGTCTGGGAGATCGGGACGGCTCTGGCGACTCCGCCCGCCCCCTGCGCAAGGAGCTCGACCGGCAGAAGACCCTGTCCACCGCCGACGTGAGTGACCTGGAGGCGTGGCCTCGCCGCTCGGGCAGCCTCGTGGACCACCTCCGATCGGTCCGGCTCGACGCCCGCGCCCTGGCCGTGCCGGAGGGCCCGTACCGGACGCTCACGCAGGATCCGTCGGGCTATGCGACCGAGTCGCGCACCGTGCGGCACCCCAGTCGGTACGTCGCGCTCACGGCCCCCATCGCCGCGGCCGGCGACGGCGGCGGCGCGATGATGGTGTTCGGCGTCATCGGGTTCTACCGCCCGCTGCTCCTCACCCTCGAGGAAGCTCCGCTCGCCCTGGGGGTGGACGCCGTGGCCCTCGCCCGCGCGGTGCACGCCGGTGAGCTGCCCTTCGTCGAGGACGGCGGCGATGTCCTGTTCTACGGGCCCTGGCTCGAGCGCTGGAACAGCGGCAAGGCGAAGAGCCTCAAGGGCAAGGTCTGGAGCCGCGCGGAGGCCGCCGAGGCGGTCAAGGGCTGGGGCGAGAAGTACGGCCTCCGGAGCCTGGTCCGGGCGGCGGACATGACGCTGCCGCAGCGCATGGTCACCATCCCGGAGAAGGAGCGCGCGGAGCTCATCGACAGCAAGCAGGTGGCCCGCGGCCGCTTCTGGCTGGAGGACGTGGCGGCCTGGCTCAAGCACCAGGAGCCGGGCCTCAAGCAGGGCAAGCAGGCTCCCCTGTGGAGCTACCGGGCCGTGCGCGGCGCCGAGCGGATCGAGGCGTCGTTCAGCCTGCCGTCCGGCGCGGTGGCGAGCAGCACGCGTCCGTCGTACCTCGGCGGCCTCGGAGGCGCCCGCTCATCCGGCGGTGGAGGCGGCGCAGAGGCCCTCGGCAGCGGCGGGGGCGGCGGCGGCACGGCGATCACCAGCGATCTCGCCATCGAGATCCTGGAGATGTACACGGGCTCGGCGTTCTGTCCGCTCGGGCGGGAGGCCGACGCCGGCGTGGAGCTCGCCCTGGATGGTCTCGGCGAGGGCCAGACGGCCCGGCTCCAGGTGGAGTGGGACCTGGTGATGAAGGGCCGCAGCGTGCGGCGCGACGCGTTCTCCATCGACCGGGAGGCGGGGACTCACGAGGTGGACTTCGAGGTCCCCTGCCCCGACACGGCGGGCGGCGCCGAGCTCGAGCTCGTGCTGGTGGACGCGGACGGCAACATCGCCGCCGAGGCCACGCTGGCGATGGACGTGCGCGCGCCCGGGGGACGCAGCTGGGCGGCGCTGAAGAAGCCCGCGCCCAAGACGTGCCTGACCGCGGATCTCGGCGGGGGCGGCGACGACTTCTCCGTGGCGAAGACGAAGGGGCTCTCGGCCGAGCAGGTGCGCGCCGGCGTCCGCGGGTTCCAGGAGCAGACCCTGCGCTGCCACGACGGCTCCGGGGCCTCGGGGCAGGTCCAGCTCGAGCTCCACGTGGGCTGCGACGGCGTGGTCATCAGCGCGGACGTCCTGGAGGACGGCACCGGCGACGCGGCGTTCTCGGAGTGCGTCGCAGAGACCTTCGCCTACGCGCCCTTCGCGGCCCACGACCGCGACGGCGGCGTCGTGTTCGTGGTGCCCCTCCGCTACGACTGAGCCGTTCTGAGCTAGACCTGCGCGCCATGGCCGCAGGAATCGCCTTCTTCGACTTCGACAAGACCCTGACCGTCAAGGACTCGGGGGAGCTGATCGCGTTGCGCGTCGGGGTCCGCGGGCTGGTGCACCCCTGGGCGGGGCTCCGCTTCGTCGGCAACGGCCTGCTCTACAAGATGGGCCGCGTCAGCCGCGCCGCGATGCAGGAGATCGGGTACGCCACCTACCGCGGCAACGCGCTGGACGTGCTGGTCCGCACGCTCGACCTGCTGTGGGAGCCCTGCATCGCGCCCAATCTGTCCGCCCCGGTGATGGCGCGGCTGCGTGAGCACCAGGATCGTGAGGACGCCGTGATCGTGCTCACGGCCTCCCCCTGGTACGTGGCGCAGCCGGCCGTGAGGGCCCTGGGGGTGGATGCCGTCATCGGCACGCAGATGGAGGAGGAGGACGGCCGACTCACGGGCCGCCCGGTGACCATCGTCGAGGGCGCCGAGAAGGCCCGGATCGCCGAGCAGGTCTGCCGCCAGCGAAACATCTCGCTGGAGGACTGCTGGGCCTACACGGACTCGATCGCGGACCTGGAGCTGCTCGAGACGGTGGGCCACCCCGTCGCGGTCGGGCCCGACCGTGAGCTGCGTGAGCTGGCGCGCTCACGCGGGTGGGAGATCCTCGAACACGCCGCGTGAGTCAGTGGATCTCAAGATCCTGTCCCAGCGACCCGATACGGAGCCGATGCACACACGTCTGATCCTCCTGATGCTGCTCCTCGTGACCCTCGGCTGCCCGACCGATCCGGGCGCAGCGGACGACGACGACGCGACCGCCGGCGACGACGACGACGCGACCGCCGGCGACGACGACGACGCGACCGCCGGCGACGACGACGACGCAACCGCCGGCGACGACGACGACGCCACGGGCGTGCCGGGGCCCTACCCGCCCATCTACATCGTGGTGAACGCGCACGGGCACAACTACGGCTACACCAGCGCCGTCCAGAAGATCAGCACCAACAACTCCCAGTACGAGGCTCACCGCGCCGAGGTCCTGTGGCTGGCCGACGAGACCGCCGCCTACGGCGCGCGCATGAGCTTCCAGCTCAACGGGGAGTACGCCCGGGACGCGCGCCTGGCCGGCCACACCCAGGAGATCCTCGACCTCGAGGCCGCCGGGCACGCCATCGCCGGCGTGCACTACCACAGCTACTACTTCACGGGCGCGAACGAGTACTGGGCCAGCTTCTCGGCCGGCTCGCCGGAGGCGGACGCGAACGGATGGGTCGAGCAGGCCTTCGACGACCACGTGGGTGAGGTGGAGCTGCTCGTCGGCCGTTCGGTGGATCGGATCGATCCCGCCTCCGGCACCAAGGCCGAGACCGAGGCGTTGATGGACGCACACGGCGTCCCCATCGCCCCCGGAGGCGAGGTCTTCTCGTACACCGACTGGAACATGAAGCCCTGGACCCCGTTCCGCGCAGCGCCGGGCACCTACCTGCAGCACGACGCGACCGGTCCCCGGGTCGGCCTCGCCTCCATCGGGCAGCTCGGCCAGTCCTCGGCCGAAGGGCTGCACGCCATCAACGCGAGCGTGCCGCAGCTGAAGCGGCACTTCCTCATGGTGCTGTCCGAGTGGCGTGAGCACGAGCGCAACGGCGAGCCGCCGCAGATCTGGACGTTCGGCGTGATGACCCATCCGGACAAGAACAACCAGTACCGCGCTGAGGTCACCGAGCTCCTCGCGTTCTTCAACAGCTTCACCGCCGAGGTGACCGACCGGGGCAACCCCGTGGCGCAGTTCGCCACGGACGTCGAGGTCGCAGCGGTCTACGAAGCCTGGGAGGGCGCGAACCCGGACGGCGAGCGGCTGGACTTCAACTGGCTCGAGCACCGCGAAGGCAACACCCAGCCGTTCCCCTACCTCATGGAGGGCGTCGTCAACGGGCTGCTGCACTGCGAGCTGGACGAGGCGACGCCGGAGCTCGACCTGGGCGGGGACGTCCGCGCGTTCAAGCTGTGGAAGCGCGACCAGGCGCTGGGCCCGCCGGACGCCGAGGGCCGCCGGGGCCTCGTGAACATCGGCGATCTGCTGCACGCCGTCTACCTGCTCTGGTCCGACGGCGACGACGCGGTCGTGGACCTGTCGTCGGAGACCAGCGGCACCGTCTACGTCATGAACGGAATCACCGGGGCCACGAGCACCGCGGATGTGAGCGCCGTGACCGTTCCGGGGACACCGGTCATCGTGTCCACCGAGGCGTTCTGACCCCGGCGCCCGCCGGCGACGCCGTCCGGGCCCCTCAGTAGAGGTTTCCGCCCCGGAACCCGCCGCCGTAGTCGATGTAGACGGTCTTCCACTCGGTGAAGAAGTCCAGGGCGTGAGTCGAGAACTCACGCGGCCCGATGCCGGTCTTCTTCATGCCCCCGAACGGCA
>ENA-OWNT01002039-OWNT01002039.1-seawater-metagenome-genome-assembly--contig:-NODE-2039-length-22347-cov-4.616974_pt1 | contig 22347 bp, 36 predicted proteins | sample MGYA00238136_ERZ651165 | MGnify/ENA primary metagenome ERZ651165 (study PRJEB26861, sample SAMN08777766) | seawater metagenome | isolation source: coastal seawater | place: USA: Florida | collected...
TGTTTGTGTTGGTGTTGGTGTTGGTGTTGGTGTTCGTGTTGGTGTTGGTGTTCGTGTTCGTGTTGGTGTTCGTGTTCGTGTTCGTGTTCGTGTTCGTGTTCGTGTTCGTGTTCGTGTTCGTGTTCGTGTTCGTGTTGGAGTTGGTGTCAGTGTCCGTGCCCATGTCCGTGCTGGTATCTGTCTCGGTGTGAGTGCTGGGGTCCAAGCTGGGGCCCGTGTTGGTTGTGTTGGTGTTGGTGTCCATGCGTTTTTGGGGTGAAGGAATTGTTGTGTTTGTCGCGGACAACTTGCTCGCTTGCTTGCTTGTTACTTGTTGCTTGTTACTTGTTGCTTGTTGGTGCATTTGCCGCTGGGTAAGAGTCCCGTGCGGTTCTTGTGCGCGTGTGGCCACACACATTTGTGTGTGATGGTCGAACAACAACAGAAGTAAGTAGGATACAAATTGTCAACTGCATCAAGGCATTTTTTCCCCACAGACACGGATCGTGCAACTGCAATTGGCGTGAGATCACCACCGAAGTGTGCGGCGACCATGGCCTATGCCAGCGGGGTCAAAACAGTTGCGTTAAGCCATGATCCATCTGTGGACAGCAACACAATTGTCTTCAAAGGCGATTACAGGGTCTTAAAATCCCTGGAAGATCCCAACAGCGCTTTGTTCCGCAACCAGGACTCTTTGCCCAGTTTGCCCGTCCCTGCCCTCAAAGACAGCCTCTCCGCTTACCTGGCCGCCGTTGCTCCGTTTGCCACCCCATCGCAGCTCGAAAAAGCCCGCGTTGATGCGTACGAATTTTTGTCGCCGGGCGGTCTTGGTCCCGTCCTCCAAGAAAGGCTTCTCGCCCGAGCAAAAGAATACGCCGACTCAAGTTGGATGCAGGCGTGGTGGAACAGGTACTCCTATCTAGAGTATCGAGAGCCGGTTGTCGTGTACGTGTGCATCTTGCGCGTTCCTGTGCGCTTACGTGTGCCAGTATTCTCATGTCTCCTTGGTCATTTCACCGCAAATAACAAATGAATGTGCTGCACTTGCTCGACAGATACGTGAGCTACTTTTTTCACTTTCGTGACGACCCACAACTCGGAACCGGTGCACTGGCTGCCCTACGCAATCCTATGATTGAGCGAGCCGCTGTCTTGACTAGTGCTGCTCTCGAAGTGCGTGAACAAATTCAGTCGAAAACTGCGCGCCCGCCGCAAGGCAAGCCCGGAGACTTCAAGTGCGCTGTGGGATACAATATGGCTTTCAACTCGTGTCGAATCCCAACGCCGAGATGTGACGTTGGATATATTTACGATTGTGCAGACGGTGCCAACAGCCATATAGTCGTCATACGCCGGGGACAATTCTTTCGTCTGGAGACAACAACCGCGCCACGGCGCAGCCATGCAGAAAGTGAAACTAAAACCTCGGATCGCAGACGTCTCACCACAGCAGAAATTGCTCATCAGTTGCAACACATCGTCATGCTTTCGGATCTTGATGCCAGTTCAGGGTGTGTTTGACGAATATCAAAGTCATGTTCGTCGCATCTGCGGAATGAACATAACACGTGCTTGTTTTCTTTGTTAGGAATGCATGCATTGGAACTCTAACCGCAGGGCACAGGGACCAATGGGCAGCTGAGCGCGCGGAATTACTCAAGTCAGATCGTAATGCTGCAACCTTACGGGCTATTCAAAGCGCAGCGTTCGTTCTGTGCCTCGACACAAGTGAGTGCGCGTGCAACGCCTGTTCTTCATCCGACATAGGTGCTCGCCAAAACTGACTTTGATTCACAAACATACAGCTGTCCCTGTTACAACCGATGAGGTTGCACGTGAGCTGTGGCACAGCGGTGATGCAAGAAATCGCTGGTTTGACAAAACAATGCAGGTGCGAGTTAGCCATGTCGAATATTCGCATCGCTCGTCTCTCTGACAGATTTGTGCACGTGCTCCCTAGTTTGTGGTATTTCCGAACGGGAAGGCTGGCTACATTGGCGAGCACAGCATGTACGATGGCGTTGTATCACTCGACATTTGCACTCGAATTTTGGAGCACGAGAGCAAAGTTCGCTCCGTTTCAAACACACAGTGTCCAATCGTGCAGCCTGGTGGGTGGCCCATTCGCTACCTCTCTTCTTTCGATCGACATCATCAATCACTTGTTTTGTCCACACCATCAACTGTATCAGGTACGGTATCCACGGCTGGAATAGTTCCGCTCCAAGTTGATATTTCGACGTCGACCGCTTGGGCTGTTCGCCATGCCGAAGGACTTTTCAAGAATTTGGTGTGTTGCCCACTCATAGTTTCCGACCACGCGCCGTGTACCTGAAGCGGCAGCAATCACACTTTCTTTCTGCATGCAGGTCGCCAACCATCGACTGAGCACGCTCGCCTTCGACAAGTATGGAGCCACCACAATCAAAAAGCGTTTTCGCTGCTCACCTGACGCATGGGTGCAAGTTGCAATTCAGCTCGCGTATGCGTACGTTCTTCTCGCGCTTCGTACTTTCACATGTCGATATCAATGTTGGAGTATTTTGCTCAGATATCAACATGGCGAGTGTCGGCCGACTTATGAGCCTGTGTCCATGAATCGCTTCAAACATGGTCGAACCGAATGCGCCCGTGGAATGACGGCAGAGGCGGTCGGATTTTGCACTGCCATGCTCAACCGTACGTAATTTACCATTGTCGTTGTCACATGTGCAATTTGACCGTCACCCGGTCTCACGTTTGCACTCATCCCTTGCATTGTTATAGCTTCCACGCCGACCAGCGATCGAGTAAAGAAACTCCGGGCAGCCACGGCCGCGCACAGAGCCGGCATCGCTCGCTGTGCGAAGGGCCAGGGTTTTGACAGACACTTGCTGGTGCGTCGATGCCATGCATGCTCCGCTTGACGTGTCTGTCATTGTATTTGAATTGAATTTGGGTTGTTCTACGCAGGGCTTGAAGCTTTTATTGGATTCCAAGAAAGGCGAGACTGCCGCAATATTTGAGGATTCTCTGTTTTCCGACTGCAGTCATTGGTTTGTCTCGACGTCAAACCTAAGTTCACCGTTGTTGGATGGCTGGGGATGGGGAGAGGTTGTCACAGATGGTATCGGTGTGGCTTACAACATCAAGCCTTCGAGAATATGCGCCAATGTTACGTGTTGCCAAGGTTCGACGGCCTGCCACAGTCGCTGCCGCGATCGCCTTGCACAAACTTGACTGTTGTTGTATTTTGATGATAACCAGGGTTTTCCAAGTACTTCGTCCATTATTTTCGCAAGGCATTGCTCGACATGGAATCGATCATCAAGGAAGACACTGGCAGCAGTCAAACCGCGCGGTCACGGCTCTGATCATTCCCATTCAATAGCCCTACGAAGTGCCAGCTCAAACTATGTAGAGCTCAAACTGTAAACAACTTGCTCCTTCCTCCTTTTCATGTTCTGCTTCGCATGGACCTGAATTTCGTCATCAACGTCGTCACAACAACACTACCGTCGTCGCCGTCGTTTACCACACGTACCGACGTTTCCACGGCACCATCTTCGCATCATCATTCATGCATGCGAGGTTTCCAGCACTTGCATCCACCGCATCATCGTCGATGCCGTGTGTTGACAATGTCAATCAATGCAGGCCTTCATCAGCAATCGCCACAGAAAGCAAACTGCCCACTGCCCACTGCCCACCGCCCACTGCCCACTGCCACTGAACCAACCGAAATACGTAGAAGCCTGTATGAAAGCCTGTGTTCGGTCGTTCGTTTGGTGGTTCGTTCGTTCGTTCGTTTGGTCGTTCGTTCGTTCGTTCGTTCGTTCGTTTGGTCGGTCGGTCGGTCAACGTTGAGCTGTTGGAACGTTGGAACGTTGGAACGTTTGGAACGTGTGGAACTTTCTCATTCGTCCGTTGGTTGATCGTTGGCTGTTCGTTCGTATGATGCATAGAAGCGTTGAAACGCCGACTCGTCCAATTCGTTGGTGCATAGATACCGTTGTTGTGGAGCTGCCGTTTTCTTGTCGTTGGTATACCGTCGGTGTGTCTTTATGCTGTTTTGGTCGGAGTTGTTGGTGATCGTTGTTGTTGTTCCAATGGTCACACGTGGAGTTGATTCCTCTTGCACACTGTGTAGAGTGTAGTGGGCCATCATGTATCCGGTGCTTGCGATCCACGTCAAACCGACTGTTCCACATTTGAGGGAGCACGCCGTACTTCGCTACGATGTGAACACAATAAACATGGGCAACTTTCGAACAGTGTCTCTGGAAATTCGCTCACAATATTATTGACAGCTCAGCGTTTCGGGTGGACACAATGAGTTCGGTGGGCGCAGCTCCAGGTGCTGTGGACGAGGGCCCGGCATCACTGGACGAAAATGTGACCAAACAAGACGTCATCGAGTACTTGAAGGCGTTTTCACTCGTGATAGACCGTGACATGGACGGCATTGTAACAGTGGCGGCTTTGCAGGAGTTCTTTCGCAAAACTGGTGAAGAAGTGGATACTGAGACAGCAAAGGACTTGATAAAAGACTTGCAGCAACGCTGTGGCTGTCCAAAAGAGGTATATTTTTCAAATTCAGGTCGCTATTCAACGAGAATGTGTTCACATTCGAAAATTGTGGTGCAGGACCTAAAACCCTATCTGGATCGCCAAACTTTCATGGAGAACATGGTGCAGCGTATGCAGCATGGCCTTCACAAAAGCACGGACATGAAAGTTGCATTTGACTTGTTAGATAAAGACAAAACTGGCCATGTGACTGCTGAGGACCTGTGCGAAATGTTCGCTGTGTATGAAGAACCGCTTGCGGAGCATGAAGCTAAGGTAAACCGAGTGTCGTGCAGTTGCGCACGCTAATTGCGCGTTTGTAGCTGACAGCAATGCATTCAACGTCTTGCATATGTCGCCAGGATCTCGTCGCATCCTATGCGACCAACGGGAATGACTTCCTTGATTACAAAGCTTTTAGGCGAATGATGACTGTCAAAATGCTACAATTCAAGGTGCAAGAACTGTGAACGAACGAGGATGACGCGACAACATGGACTCCAAGCTATCCCCATCGACGCCGTATCCAAACGCCTGCGAAAATGTACCATACACGGCGGCCACGAAACTTATTATTATTTTAAAACTTGAGGTACTCTTCTCTGGCATCTTTCGCAACTTTAGACACGCTGCCCTTTTTATCGAACTTGAACCCAGAAAAATCGAAGTTCACGTCTTGCTCAGCTTTGTCGTCCGCAAACTGTCGCTCGAGAGGCAAGGCTGTCACGGCCGGATCGAAGTTTCGAGTGTCCTTCGAGCTGACGTCAAGTTTCGGCGTGAAGGGTGCTTTAATTTGTTGAGCTTCCAGGCGATCCCAGTCAACTACGGAAAAGAACGCATGATTCTTCACCTGCGTGACGCCGTGGGCGCCAAGACGCCGAATGGGACTCCGAGTGAGCAGACCAGTGATGAACAAACGGGCTGTTGGTGATACATAGTCGGGGAATTTCAATCGCGCTGATATGATGGAGCTGAATAGTTTCGTTCGATCTTTTGTGTACCACGGCGGCAATCCTGTCAACATTTCGTACACCAGCATCCCAAGAGACCACCAATCTACGGCGGTGCCGTGACCGACACCCTCAATAATTTCTGGGGCGAGATACTCCGGTGTGCCACAGAATGAGAAAGTGCAACCTGAAATGCCTTTGACTCCGTCCTTCGATAGTCCAAAGTCCACCAACTTTACATGTCCGTTCGAGTCCAGAAGCACGTTCTCCGGCTTCAAGTCGCGATACACCACACCCTGGGCGTGGATGTGCCCGAGTGCAAGAACCAATTCCGCCTATACCAAACACATCATGGTTCGAATTTCAAGTCACAACGAAGCCGTAGCGCACGAACGAGTTCTCTGAGTCTGGCGACACGTACCGTGTAAAAACGAGTTCGCCTCTCCGAAAACCGAGAGTGCTTGCCAATTTGAGTGAATAACTCGCCACCAGGGCAGTAATCCAGGATCAGGTACAATTTCCGTGCCGTTTGGAACGCGTAGTGCAGCGAGCAGATGAAAGGATGCCGCAGCTTAGCGAGAAGTCGCCGCTCAGTGTTGATGTACTCCATCTGCTTCGCCTCCACGGCGGCAGCTTTGGACAGAACTTTCATTGCAAAAAGTTTTCCACTGACACGGTGCTCGACCAGAATCACTCGCCCATACGCTCCAACTCCGAGCATTTGGATGAGTTGGAAGTCAGCCAGGGACACAATATTCTGCGAGCCGACTTGATTGGCACGCTTTGAAAACTCTGTCTGGCTGTTGGCCGCCACGACGGGAGTCGTCATGCGGAACGGGGGGGCGTTGGCTTTCGCAGTCAAAAATCTCCTCATCGAAATTTCTTGGTCGATGTTGGCGGCTGTAGTCGCGACTGGCTTCTCACACTGCAGACAAAACCGAACGCAAAAAATATCAGGACTCGGATATTACAAAACTGTTCGAGCAACAGTGCCAAACAAGAACGAAGCAACAACAAAAAGTCCACACATACGGTCAATTCGCGCACGGCCAGCATCCACTCTTCGAGCTGGCTCCGACGTTCGCGGAGAAATTCTGGATCGAAATTAGACTTGAAGAGGCGCTTCGGAGGCAGTGCGGGCACATTGTACCCGTTCTTTTTCAGCTTGTCTAGCAGAGCTCTGAAATGATTGTATCGGCGGAAAACCGTCCATGTCCGCGGTGGAGGGCCCGACCCGTCTGCGCCCTCGGCGTCACCGTCGGGTGTAGCCGCCGCACTGCTAGAAGATGTTGGTGACCTATTTGTATTCGTCTGTGGGATGGCTTCGCCACGTGGAGAAGGAGCCGAGCCTTGAGAAGAGCTAGGCGATCGCTGCGCACCACCGTTGGCCGTTGCCGCAGGATCTTCATCCAGCATCACATCCACGAAGTACACGGCGTAAATCTTGCGGTTGTGATCCATCGCGAACGCGTGAGCTCGGATTTGAATCTTGAATTTGGCCCCTATCGGAAGGAAGTGTAGCCATTCGTCGGTCTCCGGGTCTGATGGCTCGACATCGATGATTTTTGGGGACGTCAGTTTGTCGATCGGTCCGTGCAGATTTTTGGCGGCGTTCTCGGCCGCTTCGCGAATTTGTTCGAAAGTGGTGAAGTTGATGTCGTCGAAAAATGTATCAATGTCATCAATAATGTGGATCATTTTGCCGGTGTTTAAGTCTTTGAGCATGTAACCTTCGCCTGCTGCAAGTTCGGGGACTTCGTCCAAGTCTTTTTTGGCGCCGCCAGCGGGCGCTCTAGCGCCCTTCGTCGCCGCAGTCGTGTTGACGAGCTCGGTCACGCCATCCGTCTCTTCTTCCTCTTCTTCACCGCCGCTGTCATCTTCACCGACGACGCCGTCGAAGTCAAACTTGTTTTCGAGTTGCGCCCGTGCAGCTGCTTCGGCATCTTCTGCTGTTTGCGCAGTGGCCAGCTTAATTTCCGGTAGCGCTGGAGCGGGCTCGCCCTCAGCGGTGGTGGTAGCCCCGCTGGTGCTCATTATTACTGAAATGGGCCCCTGCTTAAAGTGTGTGAAAGGCGGCAGAGATTGTGGCGACGCACTCCGTGACCTATCTGCGCGTTGACGCCTGTGTGGACGAAGGACCTCGTCACTTCGCAGCGTTGCCTCGTCTCAGCGCGGTATCACACGTACCACTGCAGCGACGTGGACAAAATCACGGCAAAAAAAAGGTGTACGTCGAATACACTTCGCACAAACAACATCAGGCGCTTGTGTCCCTACCACCACTCTACTTGGCCACGAGGTCGCCACCGCCACACCGGTTCATCTGTTCACCTGTTCACAGAGGCCCGAGAGCTGCTGCTCCGGTTTTCGAACTACGGCCCGGCACAACAAGTAGTAAGGCCATGGACAAAAACTCCAGACAAAGTCGAAGGTAACAACAACCACATCCCGTCCTTCGATTCGCTTCAACGTTGCAATGCGCGAGACAGGAGTGTATGGAAAACCGCAGGCACGCTACCGGTATCGCACCGCCTCCGCACTTCAGTTCGAACAAAAGAGAGCGAGCGAACGAAGGAGCAACGACGGCTGGAAAGAACGAATGAACGAACGAACGCAGTGAAGTAAACGAACGAACGAACGAACGAACGAACGAACGAACGCTGTGAAGCAAACGAACGAACAAACGAACAAACAAACGAACGAACGAACGAACGAACGAAGTCGCTGAGAGTGACTGAGAGTGCACAATGAATGCAGACTGAGTGAGTGACTGACTGACTGACTGACTGACTCAGTGACTGACTCAGTGACTGACTCAGTGACTGCACTGACCGGGTGCGTCGGTGGTTTATACAAAGCCCTTGTGTGAGATGAATTCCTGTGTTTTACTTTTACGCCACAGTCCTCAAACGGTCCATCGCCGGCTATCAACCCCTCTATTCAGCCAACCTATGGCCGGCTGTTGCACATTGTATTTCGTACTGTATCGGCTGAATTCTAAGGGAATTTTAATCGAATTCTTGAATTGGCGATCGATCGACGACAGCGCTGACCGACCAAACAAAACAAACGAACGAACGAACGAACGAACGAACGAACGAACGAACGAACGTCGGCTGACTGACTGATGACGCGACCAACAGTGCAGCCCAGGAAAATGGGCACCTGGTCCCGTTTGAGGATATATTTATCACTACGTTCACGGTTGTCAATGTGATATCTACATACGGGAATTCGTGGTGTGTGAAGGGCACTGCACAGATGTTGGTGTTACCATCTCAGTATCATTCGAGGGTACATGTCATCAGCTACAATGCAGTGGTGATGGAGTATCCTGTAATAGGAATACACGGTGCATGACTCACCAATTCTCGCGCACCCACTGCTCACCAATCTCACTCAAATGCTCTCACTCACTCTCACTCTCACTCACTCTCACTCACAGTGAGTGAGGCGCTCAGTGCGACTAACTCACTGTGAGTGTGAGGGGAGGGAGGCAGCTTCTTGGTCCTTCAATTCATTCAGTGTCTTCATTTCAAAGACTTTCATTTCGTTCGTTCACTGTCAGTGGCTGCGAATTCTCCAAACGTGTAAAAACTATGCAACAACGTGTAATTACACGATGTCAACATGTAATTACACGTTTTTACTGAAGTGCATGTGTAATTACATTGAAAGAGTTGTAAAAAATGATGGATTAACAGTGCATAGTGCTGAAATGAATAACTAAGTTTGATGGCGGAGAGCCACAGAAGGAATGGCTTTCAGTGCAGTGAATAGTGCGCAGTAGACGACGTCGAAGTCGCATCGAATTCGAAGTTCGAAAACGGCGACAACGACGATGACGACGACGTCGACGACGACGACGAACGGCAACAACAATCAACGAACGACGGCGACAACGACGACGACGGCGGCGACAACGACGACGGATGATGACGATGGCGATGGTGACAACGACGATGACGATAGCAACGACGATGGCGACGCCAGTATTGGCTACGAGCTAAACAAACGCGAAGACCATTATGACAACAAAGACGGTGTTGCGTCTATTCGGCGTGTCGCCCCTCCAGCCAGGATAGTTGCCCAGTTGCACATTCCTCAACGTCTTCATTCGGTTGGTGCAGCGAGCTTGGAACGCAAGTTCCAGACACCGGGAATGTTGCCTTTAGTGGACGGATGGAGCGGTCGTGGTCGTGGTGGTCAATAAAATGATTCATTTCGGTGTGGGGTGGAGTCACCAGACGTGATCTGCAGTGAGGGTCGCACAAGATGCATGTGAATGAAACACAAGGACTCGTTCTGCACATCGAAAAGAGGTAGAATGGTGTAGCTTTGCGCAGTCGGCTTGCTGACGTGTCTGCTTAATCACCCAAGCAAAATTTACACGGGTTGCAATAAATTTAAGTGCGCAATTGCAAACCCGTTGTTTGTATTCTCAAATTGCGGCCAATTTCAAAAACATGATTTGAAACACGAACATGGCATCTGCAAAGAGTCCAGCAGCGGCGGCCAGGATCGGTTTCGAAGGCCACTATCGCATCGAAGTGCGTCGCAAGCCCCCTCATGTAACTGTTGTCGACGACGCAATCCTGTCGAAAACTGGAGACTCCAACGTGTTCCAAGCGACACTGCCGCCTGTGCATGGGACGTCTAGCGATGTCCAGCTGAGTCTCACCCCCAGTGGGGAAGAGGTACAGATTACTCTCACATTCTCCAACGGCCGCTGTGAGTCGTATGATGGGGTGGTAACACAGTCGCGCGGAGGAACAGTGTGTATTTCTGGTGCCCGCACCAGCCAAGAAGACACCATGACCATCCGGTTGTCATCCCTGCCGTCCGCTGCCGGTCAAGGGTCGAGACTGTCTGCGCGAGCTGAGAGCTTCCTCCCTCGAACACTAGCAGCAAGTGCCAGCAGTGATAGTCTAGATTTCTCAGCCATGAACGGTGAATGGGGCGGCGTCAGCCACAACAGGCAAAAGTCCAGAGAATCCACAGTTTGGACGAACACTATGCTGACCTTCACAGTCCTTGGTTCAGACAATGGCGCCCCTTACGGCACTTTGACTGGGCACGGCGTGTCTGTGTGGGTAAGCTCACTCGTCCTGCCCGAACGCTTCGCTCCGCCATAAATGTTGCGTTTTGAGCTTTGCTCTTTTATTGTGCACTCAACAGCGTGCGATGGAGATTGATTTCGATGTTGGAGGGTCGTTCCGCGGCAACAAAGTTACAATAACGAAGCAGCATCGCGGTCGATACCGTAATGCAGTGGCTTACAACGGGACAATCGTTATCGACCCGGACACCAACTCCTACGAGATGCGCGGTTCTTACGAGCACGGGCTGTTCGAACTCAAGTTTATTTGTGCCGATGCGGTAAGTATCTTGACGGCTGCCACGGCAAACTGGTAGTAGATGTGTTGTCACCGTCGCATTCTGCGTTCACAGAGTCTGGACACTGTTAGCACGGATGCGAATGCCAGCTCGTCCGACACGTCATGTAGTGTTCCGCAAAAAGCCACAACTAAAAAGGCCCAGTCTCATGCCGACCTGGACGCAGACCAGATATGCTCATTATTATCTGGCATGTGGGAGGGCGAAAGCATCGACCCGGACGGCAATGCAACTGCATGGCAGGCCACTTTCGTGAAATGCCAGCAGGCAAGCGATGTGCATTCCGTGCTCGACGTTGCTCCGCCCACGTGTTTCTGATATGGTTATGCCTCGTTGTGTGCTTGCATCGTACCACTCGTTTCTGTCGGCAGGCTGGTAGACCTCAAATGTTCAACCTCGGTGCGTCCACCCTTTCACTAACCACACTCCCAAACCGCGACAATCTGACACGCGTGGTTGATTTGTTGTGCCTCGTTTCACATCAACTGTAGATGGAAAAGGTCACTCGCACTGGCGAGACATGGACATAGCGTTTGATCTTGTTGGCACCTACGACAATGACACTGGCGTCATAAAAATTGTCAAGCAACACAAAGGGCCTTTCACAAATAGCATTTCTTACACGTGTAGCTTCGCAGTTGAGGACGCACCGGCCAACAACGACAGTGCGGGGGCAGAGGACACCGCTCGAGATCCCGAGGTAACGATAGTCGGCACGTACAAGACCGGGAAGCTGCGGCTGCATCGGCTGAGCAATGCTAAAGTTGGCATCCTCGCTGGTTTAACCAACCTCGATGTACGCAGTGCTTGCACAGGAGCTCATGCTGTGCCTTCATGTCTCAGCCCTGTCGTTCTCTGTCGTGTGCGCAGGTTGTGCAATGGGAACCGCCAAGTAGGAACATGATCTTACATCGCTACGGTTACTTCGTCGCAGGACTCCTCACAGAACGACAGTTGACCGCGTACGTTGGCGTATATATGTGTGGTCGAGCACCGGTGTCCCATGTGGCAGAACTTTGAGATGTCTGGTCTTGTTTGTTGGTCTGCACCATCTTAACGACTTGTACGACGGCAGCAAAGAACAAGAGACCGTGACAAAATATCGAGAGAGATTCAACATATCAAAGGAGGACCACAATGCTGTGCTGAGAGCACTAAAAATTGCACCCGAAGAGTATGAGCTTTGTCAGGTGAGGAATATTTCGCCTGGGTGCTGCAGAAAATTCTGTTGTAGTAATCGGCGTTGCTTTTCTTCCAAAGATGGGTGGCAGCAGCGGGCCAGATGGGGATTCAGACATTTGCACTCTCTGTTGCGACAAGCAAATCAACTGTGTGATGATTCCTTGTGGGCATTTCGCAATGTGTTTGGAGTGCTCAACGAAGCTTAGAAACACGACTTGCATCATGTGTCGTGCGGAGGTCACGAAATTTCAGCCTGTTTATCGGACGTCATAAATTGCATCACTGGCTTTTAAAATAAGTCATCTCAGCATTTGAGCTACATTTTGTGAACACTTTGCTTTGGCTTCGTTGTTGGTTCGATGCAATGTGTGTGTGTGGTTGGACAACGTCACTCACTTCAGGAGCAAACGGGCGCCAGTCCCCCGGCTTCGCCGACCACCCCAGCGGTGGTCAAGTCCAAAATGGTCGTTGATTTCCCTTCCGAGATGGAAGCCTGCTTCAGCGGCGCCGACGAGGTCCCGGTTACCTGGACCACCCACGCCTAAAACGAAAAGCACCCACGTTCCTTCAAATGCATACAAAGCAACTTCACACAAACAAACTTGTCAACGTGTCGCTTACGTCATCTCCGCACACGGCATACGGTTTGCCTGCATCCCAGTCGTCATCCGCGGAGCTTGTGGCCTAAAGAAAAATGCGAGGCGGTGAATGTCATTGCCTAGGTTGATGCCGGACGATGCCAGCACACGCCAACCTTGACCGTGCAACTGGTCTCCGAACATGTCAGATCAGCCTGAGCAGATAAAAGAAAAAAACACAAATCGCGCATGAAATCGAAGCAAAAGTTACGAAGTGCCAGAATCAGATGCGAACCCAAGAGAGTTTCCACTTGTCACCAGCAGCATCAAGAGTGACCGCGCGCTTCAACCCGTCGAATACCTAAGCATCGCCATACAAGCTGAGACACTCGCAATACCTACACCCATTGCATGCGCTGCACAGGCGAGCAACTCACAGTGTCGAGCGCGTGGAGTCGTGTCGTGTATTGACCGGTCAATTTGCCGGTCGCAGTGTCCATGGTGTACAAGTAGCTCGAGGTAGGCTCCGCCGACAGTCCTTTCTGGATCACGGCAGACACGATAGTCAATAAGGAACAATTGCACCAAGTCCGTGTTGGCGGGTAAATTCGAGTCAGTGTGTCTGGGCAGTGCGGGCACATGCTGAGCAACGCACCTTGCCAACAGCGAAAATCGCTGTTTTCCCGTCGGCTTCGAAACGGAATTCAGCGTCGTTACCTTCAAAGAAGGCTTTCTTGACATCTGGAAAATCAGCGACCTTGACTTGTTCATTGGTCTTGAGGTCAAAAGTGTACAAGCTGAATTGCGCAGAAGTATCTGCATCAGGAGTGCTACCGATGACAAATGCCTTGTCGGGATCGGAGGGGTCACACCCAACAGCATGCAAGAGCGTGCCGCCCTCGGCAAAAATGTGCGTGTAGTTGGAAGAACTCAGATCAACGTTCAGCAGTCCAAAGTTGGAAGGGAAAGTGTCCCACGCAGCCAGGTACCTACACCGCACAGACAAGTTGCGCATTAGCCAAGCAATTCATAATGACAAGACAGGAGGTCATTGCGGCAATCAAGACACCAGCGCACCGATTGCCACAAACGGCTGCGCCAGACACGACATCAATGACGCCAGTGTTGTCAAGCGCCACGAGCTTCTTTGCCGTTTTCGCTTCTGTATCCACTTTCCAGAGATAAGTATCGCCCGGAGCAACTTTACTGTTCTCGACGAAGTACACGTCGGTGGCCTGCGTGAGGGCAGATCCCATTGTCAATAGCGCCAGTTTCGTGAACATATTGAACGTTGAAGTCGAGGACAACAAGTCGTCGAAATTGTAGTCGCGAGGAGCTCGTTGCAAAGAAGGAGATTCGTGAACGTCACTTGTTTTACTCACCTCGAAAAATGAAGAACCGTTTCCGTTCCTGCTGAAGGCATGCACACTAGGCATGCACACTACTAGTTCATCACGCCGTTTGTCCAACAAAGAGCCAAGACGAAGACGACCACGAAGACCGGGAAGGGGCAGGGAGCACGCAAGATGATCAAGGGGCGACAAATCTGGAGGAGGACGAGCGACGCAACATGCCAGACGCAAGTCTGCAAGACCCAAGCACACGAGACCCAACACGCAACACACGAGACGCAAGAAGACCCGACCGACAGAGCGACACTGCCGCGACGACGCGACAAGACACGACACAAGACAAGACAACACGCCACGCCACCACGCCACGCCACACAACACAACACAACACAACACGGCGTGTTCGACTGCGGGAAAGGCCTCGAAAGAAGTTCGAAAGTCAGCGAGAAGACTGCGGGAAAGAAAGGCACAGCGAACAAGCGAACGAGCGAACGAAGGCAGCCACCGTGTCGGCGGCACGCACGCGGACGGCCTGCGTGGCTGAATGTATCTATCTATCTATGCATCTATACATGCTATTACGTGCTTTCGAAGCTAACTGCCCGTGCGCTGTCACCACCAACGGCCGTTACGAAGTCGACGAACAACGCGGAGTCGTGGATTCCCAAAGAACGAAGGGCCATAACCTCATCCACAGCCATAGCCACAGCCATAGCCGACCTGAGCTGAGCTGCCTACCACATGTGTGTTTCTATTCAGTTATCTACCGTACTGAGTACTGTCATCAGTACTAAATGTATTACACTTTTTAGCATAAATGAATGATGTTTTGTTGTTGGCTGTTGTTGGCGTGGCTGAGTTTGGATGGCGATGCAGCCTGTGTAACTGCGAACGCGATGCGATCGATGATGGATCGTTTGATCGTTTGCGGCGGTGTGACTGAAATCACTCTTGTGCGTGCTTTACTTCACAGCAACAACGACGAAGGACTCCGCAGCGACGAAGGACTCCGCAGCGACGAAGACGAAGGAAAGGCAACTTTTTGTGTTTTTGCGTGGGAGGGACGACGCGACGACGCGACCAACGGTGAACGATGAACGGTAAGCGATGAACGATGAACGATGAACGATGAACGATGAACGATGAACGATGAACGATGAACGATGAACGATGAACGATGAACGACGAATCGACGACAGTTGCCAGCGGAAGTGTGTTTGGAGAGGCCTGGCTGCAAGGTGATGTGATAAGTGTCCGAGTGTGGTTCGAACTGTCAGAGGTGGTGGATGTGGCGGAGGTTTGGGAGGTGTGCGCCGATTTTGTTCTCCTTTGCTTGGTTGGAGGTGCCGACGATGTGGATGCGAACGACTTTCCAGGTGAAGATGTGCGTCGGAAGGTCGAAAAGAACGTTGGACGTGTGGAGGACGGACCTCCACAGACAGACAATTATTCTTGAGAAGAGCAAATTTTTAGAGATGTGAGACGATCATTTTTTGTTGGACATGTGCTACGTTCTCGACTCACGGAATGGCGTTTGAATCGATGCCCAACACGTTTTGACTCGTGAAGGCTGTTCCTTACACACCTGCTTGACAATGCCAGAAACAAACGTATCGTCCGCAGGTGCGGAAAAAACAAGTTCGTCAGCTCCAAAAATTCGAAAGCGAGTTGGACCAGTGAAGCTGGACATCAGCCACTCCCTGTTATATCCGATTGTGTCCAACAGCGCACTTTCTTTGGGCTGGGCTTTAGTCAACGGTGTTGAGCAGCCAACAGCGCGCGACACGTCGGAGAAGGCGTCACCAGAACGCGATGATTGGAATATTGCTTGGCATGACCAGTCCATTTCTTGCAAGTTTCTTTGCAACCTACAATCACACCAACATATCAATCACTTCCCGGGAATTATTGAGCTCAACCGCAAGGTGCGCATGGCTCGGCGGTTGAGGAAAATGAGAGAGCGTTTCCCGGACGACTACGACTTTGCACCAGAAGCTTGGTGTCTTCCCATGGAAGAGACCGCAGTTCGAACTCATATTTCTGCGTTGCAATCAGATCACAGCAGTGGCGATCCTGAATCCGCTAGCAAAGAACAGATATTCATTATCAAGCCAGACAAAGGGTCTCAGGCGAAAGGAATTTTCTTGTATTCCTCTCGGCAACCTTTGCCACCGTCGTTCGCAGCGTCTGGAGAGGAGGTGTGGCAGCGAGCTCTGTTTATTTTTCTTTCTAGTGTGCGACTTTTATTTTTTGGTGGCTGATGCAGGTTGTGATGCAAAGCTATGTCAACAATCCTTTGTTGATTGACGGCTTCAAGTTTGACTTGCGACTTTATGTTGTCATCACTTGCGTTGATCCACTCCGCGCCTACTTGTATGAAGACGGGCTCGTCAGAATGTAAGCCCGCTAGAACATGAGATCACAGGCGGCGCCGCATTTCGCAACCAACCATGGCTAATGTCTGTCTTGTGTAGGTGTACCACACCATATCAAGCTGCAACTGCAGAAAATGTGGAGTCCACCTCCATGCATTTGACAAACTACACCGCAAACAAACGCCAGGCAGGTTTTGTGCAAAAGAAGGACATTGAGGTGAGCTGTCGCAGTTTTGTTTGTTGTGAGGGCAAGTTTTTCAGCACTTGAAGCGCAAGTTCTTCGATATCGCGATCGCAGGAAGACGGATTTGGATTCAAACGTTCCATTCGATGGTTTCGTGGATGGCTTAAACAGAATCATGGGCACATCAACGCTGACAAGCTGTGGCACGACATTGGTCAAGTGTGTGCGAAGACCATCATGGTCAACCGCCTCCACATGGCCAGTGAGTACAAGGCATGTCTCCCACAAGATCAGTACAGCGACAGGTGAGGCTTGCTCTGTTGTCCGACATGTCAAGTCTTCCACCAACCAGCAAACACCACAACTCTTCATCTACGTTGTTTCGCAGGTGCTTTGAGCTTTTGGGCATCGACGTTATGATCACAGATGACTTCAAGCCTGTGCTAATGGAGGTTAACCACTCGCCAAGTCTTGCGACTGACACCCCTTTGGACACCCGCATCAAGCGAGGAGCCGTTACTGATTGTTTATCAATGCTCGGCATTCGGTCAAACGAAGCAGTGAGTGAATACATTGCGTGACACAACGTGAAGAGTTGCTCGTTAAGATGACGGTGTTGCGACTGACCAACAAGGCTCTTGCGAAGAAGGCGAGAATGGCTGCAGCTCGGCGGAAGAGGATGGAGATGATGGCGAATGCCTCGAAGGCACGCGTTCATACGGCTGTCGTGCAATGTTCTCGTCCAGATGTGCGTCATCCCAACACAATGTGCCTTTAGATGCGGGACATGGATGCCAATGAAAGAGAGTTGTTGCGCCAACGTGAACGCGAAGCCGAAGCTCAAGCAGTATCTGCACGCAAAGCCCTGATAGCGAAGCGCGAGTACGACAGGCGCGGGGGTTACCAGCGGATAGTCCCCCTGGACTTGGCATGTGGGTGGCCCCAAACCCTGGATTGTGAACATCAAGAATCTCTGCAGTCTCAATTGAACTCATTTTGCGCAGTCGCAGATGAAATTTGTGCTTAGATTAGATAATTTTTCATTCCTAAAACGGAATTTTTCTCAAAAGATACAGCGAAAACAAAACCTGATGCGGCGACGCAAACATGCATTCGCAGTTCCCGGCTTCAGATGTCCAGATCCAAAATTAAACCATTTTGCGATGCCAGCATCTACTGCTAACTCACGATGGTGCTCTCAAAGATAAATGTGGGTGCAAAGCAGATCCTCCAGAATTACCACAAATTCGCCTCCTCCATGTCAATATCGGCGTCTTCATCGTTCGCTTCGTCGTTGAAAATCTCGAATGTATCCAAAGCGGCGGCATCCTCAGCAATCGTAGCATTGTAGACTGACTTGGCCGAGCTGGATGATCCACCGAGTGCACTTCCAAGAATGTTGTTTTGGAACACCTGCTGCGCATTTTTGTTTGTTTTCAAGAGGTCCATGATGTCCAGGTCTACGGGCATGTAAGCATCACTGCCTTTGTGGCAAACTTCAATGGGCGCGATGTTCGGGTGTTTGGTCTTGACTCGCAAAGGAGCAGGGCCAGCTTTGCTCGCCGGTGCAGCTTTCTTTTTCGCGCTTTTGAGAACAGAAAACGATCTGTTACCGTTGGGGGTCGTAAGGTCAGCCCCAAAAGCTCGATGTTTGCTGGAAGATCCCTTGCCTTTGCGCACGGACAGCCGGTTGTTCTTCGGTAGCTGAGCCTGGGACTTGTGAGGCCCAAAAGACTGAATGTTGCCGTTTGATGTGGAGCGAAACGAGAGTGCTTTCGAACCGGACGACTTGCTCCGTTTGTGGATGACTGGCCCTTCGTCATCCGGGAATATGTTAAACGAATCCCCCACAATGGACATCGCGCACGTCTGCAACCAAAAAAAGCTAGAATAGAGAACCAAGAGAATCGGGTTTTCCACCGAGATTCTATCGCATTGAGGCGAACCCACAAACAAAAAGCGCCAGAAAAAAAGGAAACATGACGAGCGTGCCTGACACTGGCACCACAACCCACAACATAGACTACCATTGCAGCACTAGGCGTAGGCGTACCTACGATCAGTGTTGCAAACATCTGTCACACAGCAGCGTCTTCTACCACATACCATTGTTAGCAGGCCATTGAACACTGCATGGCATCCACATTCCATTGACACTCCGGACACCACCTCCAATGAAAGAAAACAAAGACCGCCAACTCTACGCAGCCAACGAAAGCAAACTCGTCAGTCATCGGAACTTTCTCCAACACCAACACCTTTGTCCCCCTCGCTCGTGGCGTGGGCATTCATTGTGGCGGCACTGTGGTTGTAGTTCGTGTCGTGCCTTTCGCGCGTTGCCTCCTTGGTTGTGTTACGCGTTTGTTGTTGCTCCAAGCAACAGCCAGCCAGCGCAACGCGAACACTTTTCCAACTGTCAACACTTCCCGCGCGAAGCAGCAGCAGCAGCAGCAGCTGACTGATTTATGCGACCTGACAGTAAGCGAGGAGGGGAGTCGACTGATTAAAGTGCACCGACAGTGCATGAGTGAAATGAGTGATTAAAGTGAACTGACAGTGAACGAGTGGATGTATGGACTGACAGTGAGAGAGCAGGTTCGGCGATCCATGGAAGCAATGTAGCAATGCTCCGCGCTCCTCTGCATTGTGATTCAAAGCAGCTTCAACATCGATCTTATGGCCTCTTGGGAACTCCATCGCACGGGGCAAAAAAAGCGCGCGAAATTGTTATACCACGAGACAACCAACAGCGTGCCGAGCGAGCATGCAGTCAAGGAAGGGCCGTGATGTTGGGATGAATGACAACACGGTGGGATCGATTGAGGATCTCTACCACGCACGCATGGCGTGGATTGTGTACGTCGTGGTGTTGTTTCTTTTTGTTGGTGCTGGACGTTTTGTTGTTGCTGGACACTTTGTTGTTGCTGGACAAGCGAAGTGGTATCCCATATTGCAGTGTGGCGCGGTTGCGACTTTGGGAATTTGTGATTTAGAATTGTGTATGTCGCACCCAAGCGTGTGTCAGTTTGTTGTAGCACCACCACTTTTCCCGAAGCATAATGGATGTATGAATGTATCAGTCATCATTGTTGATGGATGGAGGGTTGTGCATGAACTGTTTCGGAATTACGGAAAGGTTGGGGAGAAGTTGGTGAATTAGTTGAGGAATTAATGGACTCGGGGAGGTTTTAATATCGCTTCCGTTTGCGGCACAACTGAGTCCAGCTTGCCATATCGATGGGGTGCGTCTCTGGGGTGGCGTCGGGGTCCTCTTTCCAAACCTTGATAGTTTTGTCAGCCTCACATCTGTCCCACAGAAGTGACGTTAAAAACGCAGCAAGTCAACGAGAATCGAGCACAACGAGCGACTTACGTGATGAGGCGGCTGCCCGAGTGATCAAAGGTAGCGGCGAAAATGCCAGCTTCGCTATCCATCGAGCCTGGCTGCACGCGCGTCTGAATCCGCTGGAAGTTGTATCCTGTCGTTTGGAGCGGGCGCATTTCGTTAGAATGTTGTTGTATGACTCCAGATGTCGACAAGCATACACGAAAGCAGCACGCAACATACCAGTCTTGTAATCCCAGAAGTAAAGCGACCCATTGTCACCGCCACTCATTAGGACGTTGTCGTGGTTCAGTGCCATGGAATGGATGATTGTGTTGTGACCTGTGCAACAATCAATATCGTAGGTGATGCACATGTTGGCGCTCATTCATTTTACACGCCGCGCGTGCCCGACCTGAAAGATTCTTCATGAAGTCTCCATGAGGGAATGCCCACTTCTTGATGTGGTCTCCGCCACCCGACACAAAGGAGTACTCTGTTGGGTGCACGCACAGAGCTCGGATGCTCTTTTTGTGGTTCGTCAAAGTCGTGGCGCATTTTCCGGCTTTCAGGTCCCACAGCTTCACAAAATTGTCCATACTGCCTGTGATCACTTGGGGTTCTGCAGCCTGCGCTGCGACTGACATCACTGTGTTCTTATGGCCAGTGAGGACGTGGACAGCGTGACGGGTGCGCATGTCCCACACTCTGGCCACACTATCACGTCCACCAGTGATGAGAACGTCAATGGTGGGATGGAGTGCGACGCAGTAGACTCCTGACAAATGACCGTGGTAGTGACGCACCACCTGGGGTCGAGTAAAATATGCACAAGTCAAATTCCAACACGTAGAGGGTGGGTTGACATGGCTGATCACCTCAGACGCAGACACGCACCTTGTTCGTTTCCAGGTCCCAGCATTTTACCATTTTGTCCTCAGAAACTGAGAAAAGATAAGGATGCCGAGCACTGGCAGCAAGTCCTCTAACGGCACTGATGTGACCAGTCAAGGTGAGCTTAAGCTGGCCAGACGCCAAATCCCAAATCTTAATCATTCGGTCCTTGGCACCAGTCGCAAACCATTCGTTCGTTGGGTCCACTGTGACGGCGCGCACCCAACCATTGTGTCCAGATATCACACGCATAAGTTTCCAGGGCGCGTGCCACTCTGGAGTCTCCACCATAGTCGCTCGCTTCCTAAGCGCCAAAGCCTGAGTCTGAGTAGCGGGGAGGGCGGCTTTCTCTTCCTCACGACGCTTGTAAGCCACAATGGCGGTTTCCGCCTTGTTCTTGCGCTCGGCGGTCGCAGCCGCAACGTCTTCAATGATGTCTGCGACGGCACCAGCACCATCGTCTTCGGATTTTCGGGCCCTCTTTTGCTGCACCGCTGGCTCGAAAGCCGTTGCGTTTTGGTACTCGTCAGTCATCTTGCAGGCTATTTTTACACTCTCGCTCGGTGCGAAAGGTCGACCTGCTTTCCCGAACTCACTGAGGAAGACATTGTTGGTGTGCTGCAAAGTGCTGATGAGCGTTTGGCGGATGGCGTCCATGTTGCTGACCTTGTTTTGAGGGGCTCACCCAGACGCGCGAGTTCCCACGTTGAAAAGAACGAAAAACTCTAGGCCACTGTTTTCAAACCTGCACCCAACTTTGACGCCGCAAAGCGGAACTTGATTTCCACACAGGCTGCCTTCGCCTGAGTCCCGGAAACGCAGCGGAACGAGCAGGAAAAAGACAAGCGATCAGAAACACAAAAGGCAAAACAAAAAACACCGCCGGAACCAACCAATGTCGATGACTGAACACGGCGTGCTCACAGTCTATTCCCTCACCATACTCGACTTTGTAACTCAAGTCGTCGTGATCGTATCAAAGAACAGACTACACCGAGGAGCGCTACAACGTAGCAACGCCGCACGTAAACTACGTCGCCTTCAACCAATCAACCAATCATTCACCACCAACCAACAACTACAGTACCACCAAGAATACCAAATCAACAATGACAACAGCAACGACCCACCACAACACTGCAACTACTGCATCAACCACCGCCACCACCACCACCGCCACCACCACCAACAATAAACAATAACAACAAAATCTCCTCGACGACGACGACGACGACGAATGCACGACCACCTACCAACACAACAACGACAACGACGACGACAACGACGACCACCACCAACAGCGACAGCGACATTGCTTTGATGACGACTTCAAAACAACAACGTCTTCACATGAGTGAGTGAGTGCGTGGTTGTCTATTCATTGCTTTGAGAACGTTACCACGACCACAACGACGACGACAACAACAACAAAATCTCTTCGACGACGAACGACGAACGACGAACGACGACGACGAACGACGACGACGACGACGACGACGACGACGACGACGACGACGACGTCGAATGGTGGTGGCCGCTCTGGAGTGACAGTGAGTGAGTAAGTGAGTGAGTGAGTGAGA
>ENA-OWNT01002041-OWNT01002041.1-seawater-metagenome-genome-assembly--contig:-NODE-2041-length-22321-cov-3.876281_pt1 | contig 22321 bp, 30 predicted proteins | sample MGYA00238136_ERZ651165 | MGnify/ENA primary metagenome ERZ651165 (study PRJEB26861, sample SAMN08777766) | seawater metagenome | isolation source: coastal seawater | place: USA: Florida | collected...
GTCGTCGTCGTCGTCGTCATCGTCGTCGTCGTCATCGTCGTCGTCATCGTCGTCGTCGTCGTCGTCGTCGTCGTCGTTTGCATTCACCGTCGTCGTCGTTTGCATTCACTATCGCCGTCGTCGTTTGCATGCATTCATCGCCGTCGTCGTCTGCTTTCTTTGTCGTCGTCGCCGCCGCCGTCGTTGTTCGTTGTTCGTTGTTCGTCGTCAATGCCGTCGCCTTTGTCGTCGCCGCCTTTGTCGTCGCCGCCTTTGTCGTCGTCGTCGTCGTAAATGTCGTCGTCGTCGCCAATGTCGTCGTCGTCAATGTCGTCGTCGTCAATGTCGTCGTCGTCAATGTCGTCGTCGCCTTTGTCGTCTTCAATGTTGTCGTGGTCTTCAATGTTGTCGTGGTCGTCGTGGTCGTCGTGGTCGTCGTCGTCAATGTCGTCAATGTCGTGGTCGTCGTCAATGTCGTCGTCATTGTCTCTTCCTCGCTTCACTCGCTTCACTCGCTGTTGGTGGGACACAGCACGCACTGACGCCTTCAACTTGACACGGCACACTTCCAGTGACCGCGGCCGTAGTGGCTGCAGTGACTTCGACTGCATAATTGGCGAACACTCCGAGACAGAGCAGGGAATGCGTTTGAACATGCATGCGACTGACGACGAGGAGACGAGGCAGCGTGCCCTCGTGCCTGCAAGGACGACGGATGCCTAAGCTGTATGGGAACACAGCTTTGTCGGCCACTTGAACGGCGCTGGATCAGGATCGGATCGCGTAACAGCCTTCTTCACTTCCATCGTTCAATTTGTTTTATAATTCTGTGGAGGTTCTCGGCATATTCGTCTTGGCCGGCACCGCAGAATCGCATGCAATGCGTCTGACGTCCAGGTACTGCAACGGCGATGCTTCCTTCTGTATTTGTATCATGATTCCTGGGTAATCCATCATGGACGCCGCCTCCCGTCCGAGCGATGGCACCGGTGTCGACAATGCTGTTCCAAAAGACCCATCGCAGCATTCCGGCTCGACACAACCTCACTCTGAAGTTGACGAGCTCGACAGCGACGCTGATCACGCGCGCCGGTTCATCGAGTGCTTCGTTGTCGTGCCAACCTCCGCCAAACCGTGGGGAGAACCGCCAGATGAACGCACGCTGCACGCGCCCGCGTTTCGGCATCTCCACCATACATTGCAGCGTGTGGAGCAGGGCGACGCGGCAGCGAAGAAACAGTGCGCGGCGTTGATCCGGCAGTACCGCATGTGGCGGGACAACCTCAACCCGCTGCAGCCGGACTTTGTCGCTTTGAAGAAGCTTGCGACCCACAGGCTACGCGCGATGGCAGACAAGTGGGAAAGCGAGGTATACGCAGTCCAAGGCATCGCCGAGACGCTCGGCCAGCTTGCTGGACCGACCCGGCCCGGATCGCAACGCCGACCGCGGCAGGACGATTACGTCCCAATGCCGGATTGGGATTGGGTCGCGAACGATTTCCGAGCGGAGTGGAGCTTGGTCGTTGTGCTGTTGCTGCTTGCCCACACGGTGGATCCGCTCTTCCAGCAGTCTGTCGCGGCCTGCGTCGCGCCGCACGGCGCACACAGAGACCCCGGAGTGAAGAATTCCAATAGGATGAGGAACAAACTCTACGGTGACTTTCGCCTCGCGATGCAACAGGAAGGCGTGGAGCCGCCGCTGTCTAGCCTGAACGTGGATATCAACAGGTGCGCATGCACGTTCGACTCGCAGGAGCATCTCGCGGGCGCGTTCGATGACCTGCAGCACAGCGTCGGCGAGGCCATTCGAGTGAAGAACACGTTTGCGCCTGAGTACGACGCTCGGACGAAGTCATTCGGGTACCGGTGCGTTTTGATGAATATTCTGTTCGAGCCAACAGTGCAGCACCTCGCCGACGTGTTTAGCGACGCGCCCGCAGTGCAGCAGTACCTCTCCACTAAGCCGCAGCGCAAACTCGTTTGGGGCGATGTCATCGACCTGCCGGCAGCGAAAGCGCGGTGGGAGAAGTGGTACTCGACTCAAGAGACCGGGACAGAGGAGCTGTACGTTGCAGCGACGAGTTACATCCGAGAGAAGCTGCGTGACGTGCCGTTGAAGTTTGTGTGCGAGGTGCAGCTGTGCCTGCGCCCGTATCTCGACATGAGGAAGAAGTCCCACTTTTGGTACAAGATCGTGCGCGCGGACAAGCCCCGCGCGCTCTGCTACGACTTCCTCTCGTCGTACAAGAAGCCGATCCCGCCGATCCCGGCCGCCGCAGCTGGTGGATCGCGCAGCGAACAACCTCCAAGTTCGTCCGACAATGCGGCCGTCGCAGACGCAACAACGGACGCGTCCAGGCTCGACGAAGACATCATGGAAGAAGGCGTTGACATCCCGTTTGCGTAATGTTATTATTCCGTATTTGCTGTCGATCATCCTCACAGAAGCGTTGCACGTGCCCTACAATGTTCTGTCCTCAAGAGAGGGCTCGCGTTGTCTGTGCTGTTTGTTGCGTGCGTGGTTCGCTCTAACGCAACGACCGCTGCTTCGCAACGGCGTTGGAACTGCTGGGTGGGTGATGCATTGTTGCACAGCCACGGTGGAAGCTGTGTGATCACACTCGATGCATGCACGACATGCATCTCCTCACGCATCTTTCCGCAATGACTTCCACTGGCCACTTCACCGTCCCCGCCCCGTCCACTTACGTGCACTGCAGCGCGTTGACGACATTCGTTCGTCTTGTCGCGAGAAGCAGCGTTCGGGGTTGCGTGCTGGTCGAGGAGGAAGAAGAAGAAGAAGGGACGACGACTGCGCTCGGTGTGGCGCAACAACGACGACGACGACGTTGCCGTTGCCGTTTTGCCGCCTTTTCGTCTGCGGCGCCGTCGTGCAGCCTGTGGCGCGCGCGCAGTGGCGCAGCGGCCAACATTTATTTGAAGTTCGTTCGTTCGTTCGTTCGTTCGTTCGTTCGTTCGTTCGTTTGGTGGTTGTTTCCGTCGCAACGACGACGCAGTTTGTTCGTCGAATAGCGTCACCAAGGCGTGGAGTTCGGACGCGCAGGCAGGGGGGTGGTGCAGGTGTAAGGTGGAGGTGGAGGTGGAGGAAGAAAGTGGGGTGGTTGGAGAAGGAAGGACAGTTGAAGTGAACGCCATCGCGGATCATGGCATTCAAACGCGGCCGTGGACTTGACTTGGTCCAACACCACAACACCGCGTGGATACAGATCAATCAATCGGTTCCTGTGGATGGATACACGGGCGTTGTGTGATGGCGCTTGGAGAAATGATGTCTGTGAGCGAAGTGGCTGCGGTCGGCTGCGGTCGGGCAGCTATGAAGTTCGTGAAGTTCGTGGAAAACTCGAACCGCATTGCTGGACGATAATTCCTCAACGAGCGACAGCGACTCCACGAAAAGAACAACGCTTTTGGAGCAATGGCGAGAAAGCGGGGAGAGCCCAGATAGACAAACGAGTCCGGTGCACTCAGGGTGCGCGATGAAGGCTGGGACGCACGTCCGTGTTCAGAACCTCAAGAAGGCCTCGCATTTGAACGGGAAGCTCGGCATCGTGACCGAGGATGCTGTCAGTGGAGGTCGTGTGAAAGTGCGACTCAGTACCGGCCGCGGCATCCAGGCCAAGGAGCAGAACCTAGAAATAGTTCCGCTCGTGGCTTCGGACACGGAACCAGTGGATTTTGATGCCGCGACGTGCTTGCGAGCGTTGGAAGTCCCACCTCCCAAAAGTCGTCCAGCCGACGCCGCACGTGCCACTGATGCCGCCGCCGCGTCCAAGAGTGCAGCAAAGCCAAAGAGCGACAGCAAAGTTGGTTCAAACTTATCAGTGCACCAGGACTACGATGCTCACTGGCAACGTGGCCCGATTTCAAACGAACAGGTGCGCATGCTAATGCTTACGATGATGTTGCGCGCTTCATGCTGGTTGAAGTGACTTCGCAATGTTTCCTCACGCCGTTGCCGTTGCGTGTTTGGCCGCTGCATGCGGGGTCGTCGTGTTGCAGATCCCTTCCGAGTTGCACCCTTTTGTGTACAGACCGGAACCTAACGGACATGAAACGTCTCTGGTTATCCTGATTCATGGCAAAGGCGCCGACGCACATCAATGCGTCCAAAGCTTGGAGTCGCTCGTCGGTGGTCTGCCGCAAACGAGTGTGCTCGCCATCACCGGACCGTATCCACTCGCCGCCGTCTTGGGTCCCGATGCCCCCGGCGCGTTGTCGCCGCACGCCGCGACTTGGTTCCCCGTCGTGGACTTAGAACGAACGGAGGTGTTGCCGGAACCAACGTTTGGAGATAGGGGCAAAGGTTTGATGCAACAACAGCAATTCCTTGCAATTCCTTGCAATGAACGAGGACACGTTTGTGTCGTCGGCATTGAAGGCGAACCATGCCTTATCTATTATGTTCTCGCGAAATGTTAGGTGTTCGCGCAGGAGTCGACCTCCGGCGGATAGTGGCGTTGGAAAATCGAACCAGGCCGCTGTTGCGGAAGCTGTTGGAAAACCTAGTGTCACCCGTACGTGTATGCCAACCCGTAAACACTTGCTTTGCTGTGATCACCAGACGTGAACATTTTGATCACAACAACGACGACAACAACAACAACAATTCAGGCTTGCGGATGGCGACTGCATGAGATATTCTTGGTCGGTGTCGGGTTCGGAGAAGGAAGCGTTGCAGCTGTTGATCTTATGCTCCATTTAGGGTGAGTTCGCGTGCGCGTTTGCTGTGTGGCCACCGCACCGTCGGTTCACATTGTAACGATTTCGATGTCTTAGGCATTTCCCCATTCTGACGGCCGGTCGAGGTGCAGACTCTCGCACGAGGTATTCTGCAACCTGTGCGCGTTGACTGCATTGACTGTATCGCATGTTCTTACACTGCGATTGCTCGGATGGTTAGACCTGTTTCGCGGCTCGGAGGAGTCGTTGCAGTTGATGGAGTGTTGCCCCCTGAACTGGGTGCTACCGAACACGGCTGTGGACGTCTCTTGAACTTCCGTCCACACTTGTCGGCAGCCGCAGAAGCGCCGGTGTTGCTGTTAATGGGACAGACCCCAGGTTTGTGAGACACCATGGCATCGCCGGTGATGATGCGTGTGACTTGCTCGAAGCTGTAACTCAACTCATACAACGCCATTTGTGTCAGCTTTACCGTCGTCACTGTCCAAACAAGAAGGCAGGGAGAGCGCCGATAGGCTCCGCACGATTCTACGCGGCGATCACCCGACGCGTCAGCAGTCTCCCAACGTGAAACTAGTTCAGGTTTGATGTTTTTACATTGTTACTCGACTTTGTCGCCTTGGATGATTCTTAGTGACCACGCTGTATTGGTTAGACCAAACGGCCACCAAACGCGCCGCATGCTCTTTTGAAGGAGGAGGTAGATGCAGCACGGCAGTTTTTCTCGGAGCACCTTGTTCTGCGGAACCTGGGCCTTGAGGCGCAAGCTGATGTTTTCCAGGTGCAAGGTGGCATGGCAGGCATTAGCGGGCACCTCGGCGTTGACGACATCGGGGAACTCGACTGACCGCACGACGTGGTGGGCCGGGACGCTTGCTTGAGCGACGAAGCTAATTTTTATTCTCACTATCAGATTCGGCGTTTCCCATTTGAGTTAATTGTGTGACGAAACGATCGCATGCAATGTCGTAGAGCGACTCGTCAACAGCTGCACACAACACAGGATTACAGTTGTCAACAAAATAAAGGCCATGTAGGTGTACAACGTGGCCACTCACCGTTGTTTGCGCTGAATGCCGCCTCAGCGGACGAATTTGCGATGCTCCAATTTGCAGTGTTAGCTCCTCTATTGAGATGTGCCGAGCTCTGTGACTCCCAGGTGTCAGACAATACTGAAAGTTTGGAGTGAATGCCAACCGTTGATTGCGTCAGAGCAGCTGCTTTCGAAATACGATTCAAAGCCGCGTCGCCGCAGGTGAATTGTCGCGCACCCGAAAGAAGTTCAGTGCACAGAAACAAATCAACTGTCAACCCGAGCACTTCAGTGACGAAGGCAAAATCGTAGTTGTGGAGAAAATTTTCGTGCAATTCGGCATGTCCCACAGTGGCGTCATCGACAAGCCCCAAGTAATGCGACATGTGATTGTTGACCCAAATTGTCTCAACGTCGCGAACATACTCCCAACTTTCCACGAACACACAAACACACACATGATACAGAAGGCAATGCTATCAGCGATTGGCCGTTGGTAAACAGAGTAGATCTCCAATCAGTCGCACCCGGAATTCGGAAGCAGTACGTCTCTTCCAAACTTGAGGTACCACTCAGAATACGTCAAATTGCCAGTGCTTTGTTCGAACCCCCGTGGCGGAGGAAGCTTTCGAAACTGCCACGAAAATAGGTTGTCGAATCGAAAGTGTGACTGACTCCGCGGCAACGGCCGCCGCACTGCCGTGATATACCTGCGACATAAAATGTGAGTCGTGACCAGTGTGTACGATCACCAAAACAGAGGTAAACCTTGTTGGAGGTGCTAGAAGAAGTTCTAAGCATTGCCGCATCGTTTCTGTCATTTCGACGTGCCCTTTCAACCAGCACCAGCCACGAAAGTCAATACACCGAAACAAGCGACAAATAGAGGGAGGAAGAAAAACGAATCTCACCCACTGAGACTTGGAACTGGTGACGCAACCTTTCGGCGCTGGAAACAAGGCGGACTGTAATGTCGCGGCCATCAGTCTCGATAGAACAAACTTTTCGCAAGTCCGATTCACGAGCATCGAGGACCGACCACCTACGTGTTGTTGTTGCGTTACAACAACGTCAATCAGTCCTCTGCAGACTGCATGACATACCTATTGAGCGTCGCCAGGTCTAGCAGCATGCTCTTAATGGTTTCAGTACCAGTTTTGTGTGTCTTGGCCAAAGCAAGACTCCCGACGGGATCGCGCTGCCGACCGCGAAAGGAATCGGAAGTTTCGGCATCACTGTCACTTTGTGACGAAACAGGCGACAATTCGATGCGGCAAAGCCTCGGAACCCGCATGAGAGCTCGTGGACGTTCTAACGCAGATCAAGATCGAGGCGCGTAATGAGGTTGTCACTCGTATCGTTGTCGATGCATGCAAATACACGTGCGATACCTAATGGTGTTCTGGTGATTGACATAGAGTACTGCATGTCATGTAATTGCTCCAAAGAACGCAAGATCTGCGCAAGCGGCGGGAAATTCGGGTTGGCAGTGTCCTGCTTTGGAGCGCATAGGGCATCCCATGCTGGAGGATGGGATTGCCGGAAGACACGGCCCCCACTCTTGGCATTGCCAAGTCTCCAGTGAGGTAGCGATGGCTGAACATCAACTTGTAATGACACACTTTGTGAGCCATATCTGGAATTGGTAATGTCGAACCAAAACGTCTGAGTGCAAACAGAGTCAATGAGCTGCATTCGACACTAGAAACAGAAGCAACCTATGCGAGCTTACGTTCGTGTCGAATTGTGACAAATCAATTGACATACTTCCAGTATATTCTACATAACTTGCCGATGCGCTGCTAGTATCGGTGAAAAGGTATTCCAGCCCTTGATGTCCGTTGAAATATAGTCGCGGGCCATGCGGAAGGCGGGTTCGATTGAATGATACACATATCGCATTTGTGGATCGGAAACGTGCGTCTGTGTCGACGGCAACTGCGGTGGTGGCAAGGAGTTGTGGTCGGCACGCAATGTCAGGTCCGAATGACCCATGCTCGTCTGGAATCACTTTGTAGCGCTCTACCAGCAACTGTGTGCGCCTGCCAACAAATACAGTGGCAAGATATGAGTCTCGCCATAACTGTGAAGTTTCAACATCTCGTAAAACGCACGTGTTGGAGACGGCAGGTGTTCTGAAGCCGAGAATTGCAGCACCCCAAACCGACTTATGAAAAGATGATGCACTTTCCAGAGCGCTATCCCAAAGAATGGGGATGATGATATTATTGCTTCTCCCCGCGGGCTTCATCCGCTGCGTACGTTCAAACAACCAAGGCGGGAGATGGATAGCATTGTGTACTGCCATGTCGTCACTAAGTGATGGCCACCAAAGTTGCAGTTGTCCTGCCGAGTTTTGCCGAGCTTGCCGTGCGAGAAGATCCTTCAGACATGGGGTGGCACTGAAGTAGCGCTGTCATATCTTGCGTGCACACGATAGTGGGCTGCTTACCTGGAGCAGATCTTTGTCGGACGTCACCAGTGCCAGCTTGCCACTGCTTAACTCAAACAATCGTAGTATCCAACTCAGAGTGGCATCCAATGACTGAAGGTGCTGCGGCAAGCGCGGAAACACGCCGGGGTTCCACTGCTGTGGGCTGCTATCGTGAAGTTGTATGACGAACTGTGCTTTAGCCACGCACACTGGCACATCGGTGTCGACGTGCCGCGAATTGGCACACATACTTTGGACGGCCTGCAGCCACATGGATGCTCCAGCAAGAGCCGCAGGAAACGTTGGACCTTGGGAGTGATCGAAACCTCGTCCGAAAAAGTAATAGTCAACTGGGACAAAGCTGACAATACTTGCTACTGACCTGTCGCACAAGAAACTTGCAAGTTGATGCGACACAGAGGTTCCTGTGCAAAAGAGGAGGGCAAGGCTTACCCGTTCAACGCTGTAAACGCATCAGCGAACGCAAGTTGTCTCATGCGACGCTTCAAGTCCATGGAAATCGACGACATGCCAGCAGCGTCCGTCCCAACAAGTTGTGACACAATTTGAAGTCGTTGCTGTTGTGGCATATTGCAAGAGTTGGTGAGGCGCGGTGTTTGCTCGGACCAAGGACATTCCTGTACGCAAACTTGGCACGGACCTCGGATGCGGCAACGTCCTCCATACTCTTCACCAACTGAATCTGCTTGACACTGTCAAAATGCCCCGATACTTCAATTAGTGCGGCAATATAAGTACGATTTGTGCCGCTGGGTTGGTGCGTTAGAGCTGACAAAATTGCCAGGATATCTCTCCAGAGCTCGGGCTTTGTGAGAGTAGGCAAGTCCACAAGCAAGACATGCCACGAAGGGCCCTCCTGTCCAACAATTCAGTATTCAATGCGGCGGTGTTCGATGGTTGATGTGAATTAGCAACATTTCACACAGAGCGTTACCTCATCTCGGTGTCCTTCCAAATAATTGGACGGGACGGTGTACCTCGGCAACGCAGGGGATGCTTGCGAAGTTTGGTGCTCGCGGTGGCCACGCAACAGAAATCGTTCTTCAAGCAGCCTTTGTGCGACGAGTGCGGGGCACAGACTGGGATCAGATTGCGCGGACGGCGCCATGCCCGTCGTACAGAAGTGATGCAGTGCGCGTGACAGCTTGTCCTCATCACCGGCGTAAAAAGCTCGCTCTGGAACACAGATGCTGGGTCCATTCCGAGGGCTCGCTGTTCTAACAGTAGCACAAAACATGAAGCGGTTGTTGAGCGGCTTGTGGAATTGCTCGCAGGACCACACAAGCAGGTCGTCTTACTGCAGGCACAGCGCATCTCGTTCGTCGACAACAGTTGTCCAATGAGCTGGCAATGAAACGTTTATTGTTGTCCGAGCATCTGTGCCCGCGACTCCGTCATTGTTCTTGCGCCGACGCCGCCGATTTCGTCTCCTGCCTGACATCGATTGGCCTGCTGTGCAATCGAGCCACGCAAGTTCCACGATCACAGCTTCGGAGTCCACATGTGCCGCGGATGCAGAATCTTCGGGGGCATTGAGTGCGGAGTATACATTGGAAATGTTGGCTCGACGCCACAAGACGCAATCTCCATGGTGCGTTGTTGACCATTCGGCACAAGCCACGACTGTTTGCCCGATCGAGCGCAGGGTTTGCCGCGGAGACCAATTGTCGACATCAAAATCCCCAAGCGGTGACATCGCGAGAGTACCAGGAACGGGAACAGCTGCGAAAGGTGACCGCGCGTGGATAACCAACAGGCATGTTGTAATAACAAGCGTTCGCGCAATCATTTCGTGTTCAAGCTGCTCAAGCCGCCGATACTATCCGTGCAGTTCTCCATCGTTCATTCAGCAAAGCAACAGCAACGTTAAGCATTGCATGCGTCTCGTGCGTCGCTTTGCTCCGTCACAGAGCGAACAATATCAAGAAATATATTCACACAACCCCCAAACCCAACACTCACACCAAAACAAGAAAACAGAAAAACAGCACGCGGACTAGTTGCCGAATGCTGTTTAAACAACTCCAACGGGCAGGCGCGCACGTTTTAGATCGAAAGTTCGTCATTTGACGTTCTGGTTCGCTTGTTTGTTGTAAGTACACATTACTTCATGTGAACGAACTTTCGAAGTCCGACATCAAGTGAAGTGAAACGACGCAGAACAGAAGGTAGAGGAACCAAATCAAACCCCACAAAACAAAATGAATTCACCTCACAGCAAAGCAAACCACGAAACGAAACGAAGCGAAACGAAGCGAAACGAGACAAAACCAACGCCAAGAAAAAGCAAACCAACCCAAACCAACCGCGAGGTAACGAACAATCAACCGACTCCAAACAAAGCGAACGACCACAGACACTTCAACGGAAACGAACGAAGCAACCGAACAAAGCGACTGACGCTACCGAACGAAAGCACAAAGCTGCCGAACGAACGAACGAACGAACGACGCGAAGCTACGGAACGAACGAACGAACGAACGAACGAACGAACGAACGAACGAACGAAACGAACGAACGGCGTCGACAGCGTCACAGCGAACGCCGCGCCATCAACCACCAACCCGACACGCTCGTCGACACGCTCCTTCACTCCTTGACACGCTCCTCCGCGCCAACAACAGCGGACGACCACAGAGCATTGATTAATTCCAACTTTTATGGTACCAAGAAGTACAATGGGACACCATCACTGTGAGAGTGTGACGAAGTAGAATTAGTACTGCGGGTACTGCGGGATTTGGAATAGATGCATGTCGATTGAACTCGCGATACAAAAATAGGATCAGGTATTTATGCTTTTTCGGACACTATTTTGTGTCTTTCAGTACGTTAGCACAAGCGAAGATAACCTTAGGAATTGAACCGTATATCTACTTTTATCGATGTTCCACAGTGCATTCGGTCAGCGACCGCCGATACTACAGTACAGTACACTACCCGAAACTTTATTTCAGCGGTCATAGGGTGACTTAATAACTGAAAACCATGGACAGCCAGAACAGTCAGCACCTGCGCCTTCCTCCCTCCGCTTTGCGCTCCGCCTTTCGTTCGTTCGTTCATTCGTTCGTTCGTTCGTTCGCCAAAGTCCAAATAAGAACTACGACTAAAGACAATGTACAGTATGCAATAATGGGGTTAGCATGGCGTTCCGCAGTACATTGACATTGTGGATATTGTCGTTGGTTCGCTGCTGTGGTGGGACTCTTTATGTTAGCGTTCAGAGTTCAGATCTCAGACGACGATCTCAGTGAGTGAGTGTGAGTGAGTGAGTCAGTGACTGTGAGTGAGTGACTGTGAGTGAGTGAGTGAGTGACTGTGAGTGAGTGAGAGCCGCGATTTGGCCGCAGACGAGACGAGACGGAGGGCAGTCAGCTGCTCACCCACTCACCCACTCACAGTCACTCACTCACTCACCCACTCACAGTCACTCACTCACAGCCCAGTTCACTCACTCACGCACTCAGTGTGTGCCTCTCTCCTTTGCTGCCGCCTCGCTGGTGGCTGGCTGGCTCGCTCGCTCGCTGACTCACCAATGAACGAACGAATGTTCGTTCGTTCGTCGTTCGTCGTTCCTTTGTCGTTCCTTTGTTGTTCGTCGTTCCGTTCTTTGTCGTTCCTTTGTCGTTCCTTCGTCGTTCTTTTGTCGATCGTCGATCGTCGTTCGTCGTTCGTTCGTCGTTCTTTTGTCGATCGTCGTTCGTCGTTCCTTCGTCGTTCCTTCTTTGTCGTTCCTTTCTTTGTCGTTCTTTTGTTGTTCGTCGTTCCTTCGTCGTTCCTTTCCTTGTCGTTCGTCGTTCGTTTGTCGTTCCTTCGTCGTTCTTTTGATGTTCGTTTGTCGTTCGTCGTTCGTCGTTCTTTTGTCGTTCGTCATTCGTCGTTCCTTCGTCGTTCCTTTGTCGTCGTTCGTTCCTTTGCCATCTGCATCCATCCGCCGTTGTCTCTGCGGCTGTTGTCGTCTGTATTCACAGTCTTTGTATTCCTCTGATTCGTCATTGTGACGGCAGTCTTCACTTTGCGAGTTGCTGTTCGTGATCCGTCACTCGCCATTCGTCGTAGTTCGTTAGCTTTGGTTTGTTGTCGGTGTCGTCTTTACAGTCGTGGATGTTGTCGTCTTGCGTGTTGGCGTTGTTGTTGCTGCTGTCGCTTGGCTGCCATTGTGGGACATTTTTAGGTCAGTGCCTGCAAAGAGGCGCGTGTTTGTGTTCCTTTTTTGTTGGCCTTTGTTTTCTTTTGCGTTTTTGTGTTTGCTGTCTTTGTCTTGCCCGCGCTCTTTCGCCCGTGTCTGTGTGCGAGTTCTGGTGCCAACGTTTGCTGCACTTGCCGTTTCTGCCAGTGTCGCAGCGCTCAGCGTCTGTCCCAGCACCGTGATTCACGTTAAGCAACCACAACCATGGCACAGAAAGTATTGTACAAAATCATCGTCCTCGGCGACACCAAGGTGGGTAAGACCCAGTTGGTGAACCGTTTCATGGATTTAGACTTCTCGAAGAAGCACGAGCCCACCGTGGTCGCGGACATGTCGAACGCCCGCGTTGTCAAGGACAAGGTCGAGTTCAACCTGCAGATTTGGGACACGCCAGGAGACGCCGCCGCACTCGAGTCTCTCGGCGAGCGCAACCTCGCAGCCGATGGGTGCATGCTCGTCTACAGTGTCCTCATGAAGCGCTCCATCAAATGCTTGGAAGGACGGCTGGAGATGTACCGCAACGCGTGCAAGGCCGCCGGCAACGACGTCGGCGAGATCATTTTGGTCGGCAATATGGCCGACAAGACCTCCAAGGTGCCGTTCGAAAAGGTCCAGATCTGGGCCGAACAACAGGTTTGTGCCAGTTTGTGTCGTAGTGTTTTGTTGTAAGGGCCAACGGCTTCTTGCCCGTGCCTCTTGTGTGATCGTTTCGTGTTTTTGTTTATGGCATGTGCAGGGGATCAAGAGGGTAGTGCAAGTCAGCGCTTTCAAAAACGACGGCGTCGAGGAGGCTTTCCACGCCATCATCAAAGCGCCGAAGAAAGACGACTTATTAGGGGTATGTGAGCGATTCATGGAAAGCCACTGTGCCTGACCGGCGCGATAACGTCATGGTTGCAATTCTTTGTGGCAGGCTTTCGGCAACGACGAGTTCAACACATCGAACCGCAGACGACCGATTGGGAAGTCCGACGCCATCATTGACAAAAGCCAGGTGCGTGTGCTGACGAACTGGTGACACCTGCGAACCGTGCATGTGCGCGTGTTTGACCGCTCATGTCGCTGTTGATGAACTGTTGCAGTGGCTGCCCGACGCTGCGGCTAAAGATTGCGCCTGCTGCGGAGCTGTGTTCAATTTGATGGTTCGCCGTTCGCACTGCCGGGCGTGTGGTGACGTAGTGTGCAGAAATTGCTGCGCCAACGCCTGGGATTTCGGCGGAGGTGTTGCCGAAAAAACTTGCGACGACTGCTTCAGCCACTTCGACAGTGAACTGGCGGCCATGAACATGGTCGGCTCCACACAGTAGAGTGTGTGTTTTTTATGCGGTTCGGCCGCGCGCGATGGGGGAGGGGCGACCACGGCGTGGGATGTGAACCGGACAACGGCGTCAGATTTCAGGTTGCTAACGTTTTACAAACTTTTTGTCTCTTCGGACGCCGATGCGATCAGTGAAGCGTTGTTCGGGCGCCGGTTGTGTGCTGCGCATGCACGAAGGCGTGATACTCTGAACGAACGCGGAGTTCCACATCTTTGTAGAACTGCTGAACGAGACCTGCCAGTCATAGTCCAAAGACACACCAATTTGTTGTGAGAGATGCGGACGAGCAGGCGTGGTGAACAACTGCAGTGGCGAAAATTCGGACCTTTCCGCGTGCGATGAATGTGAGCGATTGCAGCGTTGTAACTTCGCTTGGATGAGTCGCGCTGGCTGCGAACACGCTTTTGCAAGGCCGCGAGCTCCTTAATTTTTGTCGATATCAATCTAGAAAAAAAGGCATGCCATGCTGTGAACATCGATGGCAACAAAGGCTGCAACGAGTTTCTTACTGCACACACCTATCAATGGAATCGAACGTCTTGTTGCGGGATCTCAGCTGGTCCGCGGCCTGGAGTGAAATACACCAAGTCATATCGCATGCGGACAACAGCGAATGAAGAAAGCAAGCCAGCGAAGATCCATGCACGCGTTCGCACCTGCTGGACCATTTTTTCTGTTTCCGCGTTAAGCTGCAGCACACCCTGGCGAATGGCTTTCAGAGCCTGATCAGGCAAATGATGACGGAGTGTTTCAAATTGTAGTACAAACATACGAGCGACACAGACAGGCAGACAGGCGGCAGTCACTGCATCGCAGCAACGTACTTGGCTCTTTAGCACGGCCTTTTGTTTTTGAATTCTAAGTTTGGCTTTCTCCGCCTCCAACTGCTTGTAGGCCTGGTCGAGTTGCTCGAATCGCTGGTCGTATAGCTCAAGATCCCGAGCGAGTAAGCCGTCGAATTTCAGAGTATTGGCAGCCTGTCATGCAACGGCAGAGACATTCAGTAGCGGCCAAGAGACAGATCGACGCGCAGCAAATCGCAGGAAAACACGCCCACACACAGACACAGACAGCATAAAATTGCATTTGGCCTCACCGTGGTTGGGCTGGGGTAGTCGGATGTGTGTTGTGTGAGTGCTGCGGCGGCGTCGTCGGATGCACCAACGTCAATGCCATCCGGGCCTTCTGACAAGCTATCTTGCTCCGTGAACGCCGGGATTGGAGGCGTGTCTTCAGCAGTACTCACGTGGCGTTGAGTCTCCGCGTTCATTGGAGTGATGTCTGGGGCCTCGCCGTGGTAATTAAGGTCCACGTTGTGCAGGGAGGGCGGCGACGTCATGTCGGGCACAAACTCATTGCTGCTGCGAGTCTTCGATGGCGGGGGCGTTTGGGGAGACTCCGTGGCGCGAGAACGATCGGTCGGGCGCCTTTGTGCTGTGTTGTTCGATCTCGAGCGCGTTGGGGCATTGGCGTGGCGTCGACGAGGAAAAGTTGCGACACGTTGCTTGGACACCGTTGGGACATCAATGTGCACCTGCCTGGACGCATTCTGGCGGGGTTGCTGCGGCTGTCGTGATCGCTGCCGCTGCCCCTGAAGTGGCGCGTGCTTCTTCTGCGCTTGCACGCCTTTGGAGTCGTTCTCATTTTGCTGGCTGGCCAATGATTCGATCATGGAGCGGATTTGCAAGCGTGTGTCGCGCACCATGAAGCCTTCACGCACACGAGGCGGGACAGTTTCGTCCGTCCAACTCGCAGTGCGGCGCTCATTGTGGCCTTTCAACGGACTCGGCCCTGTACGACGAGGCACGGTTTGCACCGCCGCAGCAGACCGGCCCCGATCGGCACGCCGCCGAGCGGTGGTCCTGAGAAGAGCAGCGGAAGCTTTCGCGGGGTCTGTCGGCGCGGCGTCCGGCACGGGGTCAATTCCAGGTCGTCGCAGGATCGCGGTGTCGTCCGGTTTTGTGGACGCGTTCCATCCAGTCCGTCGCGCCGCCCGAGGCTTTGGCTGATGGGCCATTGTGGCACCAGCCAGGCGTAACGGTGGCGACCTCACCCGGCCCTCGCCAAACACGCCAAACAGCGTTTGTACACGCTACCCATACTGTGTGGACCAAGCACAAAAACGTCGCGGAATCACCTCACGAAAAACAAATTGCGTTCAAGCTCTGAGTCCTCTTCGATCGCCACAGAATATTTTCTGCACAGTTCACAATCTCTCGGAAGGCTACATTCCACGCTTGAGCGTGGAATGGGGCCGAGGGTGTTGTGATAGCACCATGCACAAGCGCCCCGATTCTGGGTCCACAACTGCCACATGGGTCCTCCGTTTGGCGGAAGCCCCGTGCACACGGGAATGACCCGCCGAGGCTTCTTCATTGCGGCAGCAAGATACGCTCCCTCTGCCAGCTTCCAATCCCCTAACATTCGCATACATACCACCGACGCTTCCCACGTCCCACCGTAGGACGTGCCATTTTCACCACCTCACCATCCAGCCCCCCGTCGCCACGTTAGGCGGTTGTAGTGTCGTCGTCCCTGCAACGAACGAACGAACGAACGAACGAACGAACGAAGACTTTGGCAGTGACGACGACGCGATCCAAAGTTTGAACGAACGACGAACGACGAACGACGAACGACGAACGACGAACGACGAACGGCGAAACGATTTGGAAACTCCAAACACCCAATCGTTGTACAGGCTGGGTGCTCATCCAGCACATTTGTGTAATTACACACCACAACGTGTAATTACACGTCATAGCGTGTAATTACACGTTTTCTTCCATTTTTACACGTTTTCATCCTGTAAAAACGCTGTGGGCGTGGCAGCGACGTCATTTTATCCCACAAACCGCAGTACTCCACACAGTACAAACACTTTTACACTGCCTGAACGCCAAATCGATACCCAGTACCAACGGCACTAGTAATTCTGTATAGACTACCGCAAACACACTACACACAGTGACCGCTCAGCGTTCGTTTGCTCACAGTTTTATCCCACAACGTCCAGTACTCTGCACAGTACTATGAGTACTTTACTCTATCACTCTTACACTATCTGAACGCCAAAATGACACCCAGTACCAACAGTACTACTCATTCTGTATAGACTACCACGTACACACCACAGCGTTCGTTCGCTCACAGTCACTCACTCACAGTGAACCAACTCACTGGCTGGCTGGCTGACTGACTGCGGGGGCCAGTGCGACGACAGTGCGACAGTGAGTGAGTGGCAGTGAGTGGCAGTGAGTGGCAGTGAGTGGCAGTGGGTGAGTGAGTGGCCCCTCGCAGTCAGCCCCACTAAATCACTCCTGCTGACGCCGATCACTGGGCGTGGCAGTGAAGGTCACTCTGTGAGTGAGTGAGTGAGTGAGTGAGTGAGGGCGGGCGGGTTCAAAAATCTCTCTCGCTCACTCTCACTCCCACTGCGAACTGTGAACTGTGAACTGTGACCGACCGAGACAGCGAATGTCGCTGTATCCTTTTCCAGGACTTCTGTGGTAACGCCACTTTGCGCTCCCCTTTATATCACGTAATCCCATAAACGGAAGCATATTGATCCGCCAGCCAGCGACAGCCAGCGACAGCCGACGCCGAAGCCGAAGTCGCCAAAGAAGGTGGAAGGTATCTATACCCAGGACTTCGGCGTTTACGACGCGGAAACGCCTATGTGAAACCATGGAACCCCAATACAGGAAAGGGCAGTCGTGGTCGATCGAAGAAGCGCAGCGGCGAACAACGAACGAACGAACGAACGAACGAACGAACGAACGAACGGAGACAGCGAACAACGAACGACAGCGAACAACGAACGACGAAGGCGGCGACAGCGCAGTGAGTGAGTGAGTGAGTGAGAGAGAGAGAGAGCGAGGCAGCGAACGAATTCGATGGATGAAGAAGAGGTTTCCGTATATGGGAGTACATGGTTTAAGGTGGGGTCAACGGCGGTGATTATGTATAATATCGAATGAGGATACAATTTGGCTCTATGAACATTCAATCAATCAGAGAAGGAAGGAAGGAAGGATTGAAGGAAAGGAAGACGAAGAGCGTAAAGTCGACATTGAGAAATTGGGAAATTGGAAGGTGGAGGTCGAAGCGTGAAAACCAAGTGAACAGTGGTACGTTGAGAACTATGCGAGAGTGTGGTAACACGGTGGAGAAAGTGAAACTCCGCCGAAACGAATGGTCTGGAAGAAATAGCGAACCACCAATGAAAAGCGCAAAAACTGCGAAAACTGCGAAAACTGCAGAAAGGAAATAAACGAATGAAGGAAGGAAGGAAGGAAGGAAGGAAGTTGGAAAGAAAGTTGGAACGTTCACAGAAAACGAAGCTCCCCTCCCTTCCCTTCCTCCACTCACTGACCTCTGTCAATGTTATCCTTTCTCAGGACTTCTACGTTTCCCTCCCCTTCAGCCACACTTAAAACCACGTAATCCCAAGTGTAGATACATGCACTCCACACATTCATTCCACTCTTTGACCGCACATATGCTATCCTTATCCAGGACTTCTTCGTTTTCACTGCAATAGAGGCTATGGAAAACCGTGGAACCCTAATGAAGGATATGTCGGAAATTGAGTGCGGAGTCCTAACTCACTGTCTGTGGGACTGAGGCGGTGAAACCACCGCTTACTCACTGTCAGTCACTGTCAGTCAGTGGCAGTCAGTGGGTGGTTGACCGCGCAACTCCCGTCCAACTCACTCACTCACTGTCAGTCACTGTGAGTCAGTGAGTCAGTGAGTCAGTCAGTCGCTGTTGGTGATGGCCTCGACTTCGTTCGTTCGTTCGTTCGTTCGTTCGTTCGTTCATTGCTTTCGTTCGTTCGTTCGTTCGTTCGTTGCTTTTGCTTTCTTTTGTTCGTTCGTTCGTTTGTTTGTTCGTTCGTTCGTTCGTTCGTTCGTTCGTTCGTTCGTTCGATTGAATCAAACTAAATGAGTGAGTGAATGAGTGACTGACGGTGAGCGAAGTCGCTGTGACGGTGACTGTGGGCTGTGGGCTGTGGGCTGTGGGCTGTGGGCAGTGAGTTGGCAGTCGCAGAGAGTTTTTGTGTTTTTGTTTGCTTTCGGTCGGTCGTTCGTTCGTTCGTTTGGTTTCGCTCGTTTGGTTTCGTTCGTTTGTTCGATTTCGTTCGTTCGTTCGTTCGCTTTGAGGACGTTCGTTGCCTTGGTGTTCGTTCGTGCATTCGCTTGGGTTTGTTTGGGTTTGTTTGGGTTGCGGTGGCGGTGGCAGGCAGTGTCGACAGCTCCTGTGTCGCTTGTTCATTCATTCATTCGTTCGTTCGTCCGTCCGTTCGTTCGCCCATTCGTTTGCGTTGGTTTTGCGTTGGCAGTGCTGCGATTGGTTGGTTGGTTTGACGTTCGTTTGGCGTTGTTGGGTTTGAGTTGCGGCGGTGCTTGGCCTTCGGCGATTCGTCGTTGGTCCGTTTGCCCAAGGTGTTGCTGCAATCGGTTTGCGTTTGGTTTCACTTGCTGGTGTTGCTGCGTTCTTCGTCTGCTGTTGGCTTGGCAGCGTTTGCATTTGCTTTTGTGTCGCTCGTCCGTCGTACGAGTGGGTGTGTGGTTGAGTTCGTGTGTCTATCTATGCCGGACGTGCTGTCGAGCACTGTTGTTTCGCGTCGAAGTCCATTCGTTCGTCCGTCGTCCGCGCACGCTGGTCCTTCGTCCGGTCACTTCCTCTTTGTTACTTACTAGGTGCTGTCGCGCCGTTGCATCACTACCATGGCAACTGCTGCCACCGTAGTCTCAATTGTATTCGTCTTCGTCGTTGCTGTCACTGGCGTCGCTGTTTCACTTGTTTCAACTGTTCCCGTGTGCACTTGGCTTGGTTGGTTGGCTTGTCCCGTCGTGAAGATTTTGCAAGAACACGCTGTTGGCGGTGCTGCGTTTTGTCTCTTGTTTTTCTTTTTTTGTTGGTCTTCCTCTGTTTGCTTGGCCGCCGGCTGCATACTTTGCTTCGCCTGTGCAACCACACGACGACCCATCCATAGTGCCGCGAATTGTGTAGCCTCAACCAACCATGTCTTCATCCAGCAACAAGAACCTCAAGGCGAGGGACTCCGCCAAGGAAAAGGACATCCGTCTCGGCAACATCATCGCCGCCAAGGCCGTCGCAGATGCGGTCCGAACCTCGCTCGGTCCCCGTGGCATGGACAAGATGATCCAGAGTGACACCGGCGAAGTCATCATCACCAACGACGGCGCGACCATCTTGGAGCGCATGCAGGTGTTCCACCCGACCGCCAAGATGCTCGTCGGCATCTCCAAGTCGCAGGACATTGAAGCCGGCGACGGGACCACGTCGGTCGTCGTCATTGCCGGCGCCTTCCTCGAGGCCGTCCTCATGCTGCTCGAGAAGGGTGTGCACCCCACCATCATCGCGGACTGCTTCGTCAAGGCCGAGGCCAAGGCCAAGGAGATTCTGCGCGACATCGCCATCCCCGTGGACCTCAACGACCGCGATTCCCTAATCCAAGCCGCCACCATCTCCCTCTCGTCCAAGATCGTGTACCAGAACGCCGACATCCTTGCCCCGATGGCTGTCGACTCCGTGCTCAAGGTCGCTGACTTGGAGAACAACAACGTCGACTTGAACGACGTGCGCGTCGTGGAGCGCCTCGGCGGCACCGTCGACGACAGCGAAATGGTCGACGGGTAAGTTCATTTTTCGCTCGCCTCGTCTCGTCTTGCCCCACCCCCCGAGCTGCGCCGTGCTGTGCCACCGGCCCTGTCGTGCGCGCATGTGCATGCGCATGTCTCACGCCTCGCCTCGTTTTTCTTGCATGTGAAAATTTTAGACTCGTCCTCAACAACAGCATCTGGGGCAAGATCAAGAATGTTGACAACGCCAAGGTCATGCTCATCCAGTTCTGCCTCTCGGCCCCGAAGACTGACATGGACAACACCGTCGTTGTCTCCGAGTACGAACAGATGGACCGCATCCTCAAGGCTGAGCGCAAGTACTTGCTCAAGCTCTGCAAAGCCATCAAGAAGACCGGTTGCAATGTGCTCCTCATCCAGAAGTCCATCCTTCGTGACGCCTACAACAGCCTTTCCATGCACTTCCTTGCCAAACTCGGTCCGTCGACGTCGCCAGTCTCAAAACTATGAGTGCTGTCCCTGTTGTTGCTCTGCGACGCCGGCATCTGACAAGCGGCTGGTACATGTTTGTGCATTCTTCACCTCAGGCATCATGGTCATCAAGGACGTTGAACGTGAAGACGTCCCGTTCATCTGCAAGACCGTCGGATGCCAGCCGGTCGCGGATGTCACGGCTCTCTCTCCCGAACGGTACGTGGCAGCTCCGCCATTCGGTCTGGTTGCTCCTGCTGTGCAGAAATTCTTACTTTTGTGCAATATTTTGTCGGGGCTGTAGACTTGGACACGTCGGCAACGTGTGCAGCAAGAGTGGCTGCGTGGTCATGACGGGTTGCAAGAGTTCGCAGAAGAGCGTTAGTATCCTGCTCAAGGGCTCCAACGAACTGATGCTTGGCGAGGCCGGCCGTTCGTTGCACGACGCCCTCTGCGTTGTGCGCAGTCTGGTGAAGGAGCGCTTCATGATCCACGGTGGTGGCGGCCCCGAGATCGAGCTCTCGATGCGCCTCGGCAAGTGGGCCAACGAGCTGGAAGGCATGGAGTCCTTCTGCATCAAGGCATTCGCCAACGCTTTGGAGGTCATCCCCCGCACGCTGGCCGAAAACGCCGGATTGCACCCGGTGCGCATCACAACGCAGCTGCGCAAGCTGCACAACGACGGCAAGATCACCGCCGGCATCAACGTGAAGAAGGGCATCGTCGCAGAGCTCGAGGGTGACGTCGTTCAGCCTTTGCTGGTAAACCTCAGCGCCATCTCTTTGGCGTCCGAAGTGACACGAATGATTTTGAAGATCGACGATATGGTCACTGTCATGCGTTAAAAACGCCATTCTGTTTTCGCTTGAGAATCAGGGGCTTCCTGGCTCGCTGCCCCTTGTAATTTATAGTTGTGCTCTTTGCTTGCTTCCGTCTTGGCTTCCGTACTTTCTTTGTGGCCTGACTTCTTCTGGTGCTGGTCGTTCACCATACTGCGGCTCCACAAACACATGTCCTCACTCGCATTTCTTTTCCTGCTCTGGAACAGTACAATGGCGGCGGGGGTTCTGCCCTCATCCCACTTGCCATAGCATGGCAATACAATGTACTTACATACAAGCTACTTTCGTAGTTCATGTCGTTCCGCAGCTACGATTCTTGATTCTTGATTCTTGATTCTTCCCTTCCGTTTTCCTTCATGCCTTGCAATGTTGACGAGGTCCATTTTTCGAGGTCCTTTTTCGATTTCGCAATTCTCCAAATAGGCACGCGGCCCTACTGTCCCTGTTTTAAACGAGGCTACGTACGTACTGGTGTGACACACGAATCGGGCTCTCAACAGCCATAGAGTCGGCATACTCTCCATGCATTCATCTGTGGAAGCACGGATGCCAACATACATACAACATACATGTCAAGTCACCAGCAACGAACTGTGCCACAATTGACTTCGAAGTTTGGGAACCTGCGAAGTGAGTTTAGAAACCTGCAAACGATCGCCACCGTCGTTCGTCGTTCGTCGTTCGTCGTTCGTCGTTCGTCGTTCGTCGTTCGTCGTTCGTC
>ENA-OWNT01002043-OWNT01002043.1-seawater-metagenome-genome-assembly--contig:-NODE-2043-length-22305-cov-4.474537_pt1 | contig 22305 bp, 21 predicted proteins | sample MGYA00238136_ERZ651165 | MGnify/ENA primary metagenome ERZ651165 (study PRJEB26861, sample SAMN08777766) | seawater metagenome | isolation source: coastal seawater | place: USA: Florida | collected...
CGGGCCGTTGCTGAGGCATCTGTGTCGGATACTGAACGCGAGCGTGATGCATGCACGCGTGAGCCACAAGCGCCGAGACGACGTGCTGACCTTCGTTGGCCTGGTGGACTGAGCTTGGCTGGACGACACGGGACGCTGACGTTGGCGGTGGTCGTTGTTGTGTGCTGGCGTTGTTGGTGGCGGCGGGCGCTGGAATTCAGAGACTCGCGGTCGTTTCGCGGGCACTGACTGCGCAGTGAGCGATCGGCGGTTTCGCGTGGTCGTTATTGGCAAACTGCCCAACTGCGACGGGCAGTAATGTTCTGCGGCGGCGGCGGTGGGGGAGTCCGCGTCATGCAACCCCCGGAGACCCCCTGGTGGCCCTGCAAGTTCACTTGCTGTTTTTCCAGGACTCTGCGTTGGACTGCTCGCTTTGGCATCGTTGCCACGAAGAAGACGAGACGTTGCGGTATTCAGCTGACACTGGTGACGAGTTCCGGGTGTGTTGGCACCGGCGTCCGTTGCACAAGTCACTCCGACGCTATAAAGCGCCGCACAAGAGCGTGAAGGCTCGATTGGTGTCCGGCAGAACAGCCACCACGGGGTCACGACGGGTGCCCGCAAGTCGATGCTTCTTTTTCGTGCGTGTCAAGAAATTTGCTTTGCGACGCCTGCGAACATTTATTGCTGCGTGGAACAAATTTGAACCTGTCTTCTCGGATACGAACAAGCGGACCACCTCACTACGTCCGGACGCATCGACGACACCTAAAAGAGTTTCACTACGTGTGGGTGTGGCAAGACCACTCGCGCAGCACCTGTCCTGTTCACGTCGGCCCAGGTTCGCCGTGCCGCCCGGTTCGCAACTGGGACGCGCCACGACAGATGAGTGCGCAGCTGATCTAGGCACTGCCCTCTCCTTATTGGTGTTACCACCATGAGCGGTGCTGAAGACAAACTCGCCGCATCGCCTGCAGCCGGCAAAGCGCTCCCTTGTGCCCCGGCGCTTGCAGATCCAGATCCAGAGGGCGCTCCAGCACCTGATGATTCCGCGGCAGGCGGCAGTGAGCTCAAATCTCCCAACGGAAGTTCGCCCTCCTCTGTCGTGAAGTCGCCCAACGCAAGCACCTCAGCTGCAGTACCGGTGTCCGTTGAATCCAAGACGGAGCGCGGGGGCATCACGGCGCCGTTGTCTCCGTCGGCTGCGCATTCTACTCGAAGGCACGTTGGTGGTGGTCCTCGCAGCCCCCTCTCTCCTTCCACCGGCCGCAAACGTTTCGTGAACAATGGTCCTCCCACAGTCGCGGATTTGCGGCGGCAGCGCCAGCACCACCAGCAACCACAACTACAACCCCTACCAACGCCGCAGCCGCAGCAGCAGCAGCAGCAGCAGCAGCAGCTACAACAACGACCTGCAGAGCCGGCAGAACCTGCACAGCAACACCCGCAGCCAAAAGAGCGGCAACGCAGCACCGACCAACGCCAGCAGCAGCCCAGCGCCGGCAAATCACAGCCGAGGAAGCAACGGTCGAAGCCCACCACGACCGCGGAGTTGCACTCACAACATCCAAAAGTTTACCGATACGACGGCTACGAAGATTTGCAACCCATCGGCAAGGGAAAATTTGCAACAGTATATCGTGGAGTTCGAGCAGAAGACGGACGTTGCGTTGCCATCAAGCGCGTGCACAATTTTGGATCCCTGAGTGAAAAGAAGCGGGAAAAGTGTATCAAAGAAGTCGGCCTGCTCCAAACCTTCGATCATCCCAATATCATTGGCTACTTAGATTCGTTCCAGTCGTCGAACGACCTGATCATAGTGTGCGAGTGGGCTGAAGCCGGCGACCTGAAACGACAGATTCGAAAAGCGCTGTCCAAGCGGGCGCGTTTCCATGAATATACCATTTGGAAGTACTTTCTCCAGATTGCAGAGGCACTGCGGTACATGCATTCGCATCGCGTGCTTCACCGTGACCTTAAACCAGCCAACATTTTCATCACTGCAGACGCGTGCATTAAGGTCGGCGACCTCGGGCTCAGCCGTGGCCTGAGCGACGAGACCATCATGGTGTACACCAAAGTTGGGACCCCGTTGTACATGTCACCTGAAGTCATCGTCGGGGGAGGGTACAATCACCCCTCCGATGTTTGGTCGCTCGGGTGCATTCTGTACGAACTCTGCGCCCTCCACAGTCCATTCAAAGAACCTGGATTGAACCTGGCGTCCTTGTTTGAAAAAATCAAACGAGGAAAGTATCCTCCAATCTCTCGGAAATATTCTCCGCACTTGCACGACCTGATTTCCAGAATGCTATCAGTTGATCCGAACGCGCGGCCATCACTAGACGAAGTGTGCGAAATTGCGACATACATGAAGCACGAAAGCGCGCGGCAAAGAGCAATACGCCGTGCCCAAGAGCATGCACAACGGGTGATGCGGCAGCAGCAAGAAATGAAGCAGCAGCAGCAGCTTCAGCAGCATCAACCAGTTCAACAACCGCTTCAACAAGCCGGCCAGGGCAGTCGACACGTCGGAGCTGAAGATGCCAAAACGGCAGATTTCGCAGCACCTCAGCAACCACGACCCGCTCAACATGATGGGTCGTCGCCGCCGCTGGGGCCCAAGATTGCGCGACGCCCACAACGGCTTTCGCTGCAGAATGCTCTTCCATCGGGGTATCACCAAGGGCCCCCAAGCACCAGCGGATCTGGAACGCCGCACACCCAGGCTTCGCCGTCGCCCAAGCTCTTGACAGCATTTTCACCATCTCCGGTGGTGCATAGTCGTCCTCGCAATCGGTTCAGCTCCCATGGCAATCAGTCGCTATCGGAACACAGTAGAAGTGGTCGAAGTCGTGGACGTATTGTCTCCGTCGACATTGCCGTCGCCGGCGACCATGACGAACAGGCCGCGATGGACGCAGCGCACCATGAGCACCTGCAAGCAAAAAGCTCCACACCACATCTTCATGGCTCGGATGCGTCGTCGCAGCCGACGAGCAGCCCGAGCACGGACGCTGTGCCGGGTGCCGTTGGTCTCAATAGCACTCCGCGCGTGGAGGTCAGTTCAAGCCACACAACGTCCGCTTTGTCGACGCCTGGCGTCACTTCGAAGAATGTGGATCTGTTTGAGTACGCCCGAGAAATGGGTCGACAAGTGGCGCGGATGGGTGCGCTTGCATCTGGCCACGCAGCCCTCGAGCAAGCTAGCGAGCAGTTACGCCAGCAGCGGGAGCTGCAGAGAAGACGGGACAACGTAAATCCCACGTCTTGTGCGGCGGAAGCTGGAGTACGCAGGCACTTGCCCCGGGATGATGAAGACGAGGACGATAGGGACTATGGCGACGGTGGCCACGGACGTGCGCCCAGAAAAGAAGAGGCGGCTGCCACAACCAGCGCTCCCGCACCTGTTGCACGAAGTGACCACGGTGGCAGTCCAAAAACAGGCCACGCACAAGATGGCGCTCCCAGTGACACACACTCTCGCGGTCGTTGCCACACGTGCCCATCCATAGACTGCCCTGCACCCGTTGCAGTTGCATGGCAAACAGCGCTCAAGAGTCCACTCCCGCGAAACGCCCACCGGTTCTTGGCGGGTACGCCAGACACATCGCCAAAGCGCGTCGGGGCTGCTACCCTGCCTCGACCTGCAAAAGAAGTGCCGAGGCCTTTGTCCGAACCGTCCGACTTTCTCGCTGGCGTGGACCCTGCTCTGAAATGCCAAATCGATGCCATCGAACGAGGAAAGAGCCAGCCTCGCAATCACCCGCTTGAAACGTCGCACGCTGGTCCCGATAGTATCCGACGCAGCCGGAGCTTGAATGCTATCGACGATGCCGTGCCCACATCGGCGACAATGACGGGGTACAAACCCATTTGGCAGTTGCAGCGGCACTCTCCCGTGCCACTTTGTCAGAACGCGGACCACCGCAAACAGAACTTGACGAACAAAAGCTCAACAAACGCGTGCGCCAGAGGGGACACGCAGCGTGCACCGGGGACGAATAGCTGTTGACGAGCAATACCAACAATCATCACGAACACGAACACACTGCAGCCACATCTCCGTGTTTCGTATGTACTGAAGTTATTATTAAAAAAGCGTCGCACCTGTGTTGCGCGCTGCCGGAACAGCAATTGTTTATTGTAAAAACTCAACACTGTCCATCATCTATTTTGCGCTCGTTGTGCTTGAATCCATGGCGAACGTTCACATTCCAACGGCTGTGAGGTGCATTCTCCAATTCTGCTTGTTGTGCAGCGAAAAATCTACCGAATGCTGCTCCAAGAGATGGTGACCTTTAAGAACCACGAGTTTCAGTTCGTAATTTCCACCGAACACACGGCCAGAGAGATCCAAGATGGTCTCAGGAAACTCTAGCCATTTTTGTTCCACAAACGTGTTGGTGTCTGTTTGCGTCAAAGTGGCAAGCACGCCGAAGTCTTCGGGCACAACGACACCAAGCTCGTCGCCATGCTGCGTGCCTGTATGTTTCAGCTGCGGTGCCACTTTCACGTACACTTCCACATTGATATCGCTTCCGTCAATGGTAACCCCGCCATGAGGCAAGTGCACAGCCGAAGTTATCGGCACAGCTCGTCCAAACATCGTAGTATCCCAAGGCAACAGCGCAGCAACGCTGCTGAGGGAATCGCCAACAGATTCGAGCCCTGTCCTCATGAGCATGTAGTGATTGTGGAACCCCGCTAAGTCAACACTGACTACCGTGGCCATGGCTGCGGCGAACAGAACCCACAAGATCGAAGATACGATGGAGCGTGCGCTCATGAATTGCGGATCCCACTGCCATCGGGAATTCACTTTTGCCAGCCTATCCGACAAATCCACGCAATTGTCGCCGACGACTTCACAAGTATCTGTGAAGCGCTCACTTGTTAGCAGTGGCGTCTCTGGCGCAACAAGTTCGGGCAGTTGTCGTTTTGCTGCAGACAAGACAATCGAGAGCTCTCTTTCATCATCACCGTCGTCATCGCCATCAGACAGAGACCGTCGCTTTTGCGGAGTCACTTGGACAGGTCTGCTGCTGGACTGAAAAGGTGACGGGATGACGGCGTACTGCCACTCATCAACGGAGTTGTCAGTGCCACTGTCGCGTTCGTCGTCCACCTTGTTGCAGTTCAACATCGTGGTGAAGGTTGATGAACTCCGCCGAGGGGATGCCACCAATCTCGTTGCTGATTGCACCCACGGGCTTGTCATGCGTTTAGCTTGAGACTCTCGCGACTGTTCGGATAGCTGGCGGAAAAAATCCATCGACACCGGATTGCCTTCGTCGTCGACGAGTAGCCAGTCTTTTTTCGCGGACTGCTCCTGAGAGTCGTCGTTAGTGGTGTGCGCGGCGAGGGTGCTGGGTCCAGGCTGTGGTTTACTTGTGTGACTGCCCTCAGCAGATTGGCTCTCGTCTATTCTGTGGACTTCTGCGTTTGGCCGGATCCACTCTCTCATGGACTCGTCTTCTGCCTCAAAGTGAAAGAGGCATGTGAAGTCAGTTGGTGTGCTGCCCTCAGTGACCTCAATAACCCGCGCCTGCATCCACTCACGCTTGTAGCCGAGGAACAGGACAGTGTGTTGAGATCCCACAGCGAACTGATGGATCGAAAACGTTGCCGGAGCTTCCTCAGCAAAAGCACCTGCTCCTCGTGTCTCGCAATTTGTCCGTGCTTCTTGTGACGAGCTACGGTCGAATGGGGTCGGTGGTGGTTTCGACCAATCGTTGCTTTCGTTAACTGTCGCGCAGGCATTTTCCTTCATTTGCACGCCGTCACCACGCGTCACAGTGGCACTGGTGTCAGGTGACAACGGCACTTGAGACCAGTGCGAGTCGTCCGGGCATGGGGACCTCATTTGGCTCAACAATTTGCTCAGTAGCTGTTGCGTACGCGGCAGCTTCAGTGATTTGTCTGTGTCAGTTGCCTCAGCAACACTATTCGTGAGAGCCGGGGGGGTGTCCGGCTCAATATCTTTGCTGTACGTGTGCTGCGCCTGGAACAAGATTTCATCTGTCGACAAATCGAAACTTTCATCCAGCAGCCCAGCACTGCGCAATGTGTCGATATAAACCTCGAACCATGACCGAAACGTAGACGGGCCCAGCTCATATGCCTTTGCAACGAGTGCCGACTCCTCCAACCGCCGCACAATCACTGCACTTTCGTCGTCGTCGATGTCATCGTCGTCATGTTCTGAGAAGTCACGTCCCCCGATGCTCAACGTATCGCATTCGTCGTCTGACCATGCTGCGACTGCAATGTTTGAGGTGTCACAAGCGCTGTGATCCGAAGACACATCGTTCGCATCGTCGTCGTCGTCGTCGTCGTCGTCGTCGAACTCCGACACACTACCGCTGCTAGTTTCCGGCCTGTCAAGTGAGTCCTCCTCGTCGCCGTCCTCGGCCTCACTGTGGCAATGAATTGCACTTTCATTGCGCAGTAGTGATGGGAGTTCAAGAACGAGACTGTCGTGATTGTCCAGTGTTGCCACTGTGTTGAACGTGTTGCCTCCCGCCATGTTCATGGCATCCAACACGTGTCGAACAGCGTGCATGGTATCGGTCGTAGTGTCGGCTTCGGCTGCAGAGTGAGGAGTGCCTGGGTGACTTTGATACGCACTTCCCGCACCCACAAGTTGCTGATGTAGGCGCTCGCTTCTCTCCAAATCCATTTGCGTTCGGCCGGGTCCCGGCCCGCACAATTTCTGCAACGGTGCTTCCACCATATTGCTGTCGAAGCAATCGTCGCCGGAGTCCACATCGTCTTGGTGCTCGCTTGAACTGATTCCAAACACGTTTGGGATTCGAGGCCGACGCCATGGCCTCGCCATCGTACTCGCGGTGTGCTTGATGGTAATGTCCCCGCTGCTGATCATTCCTTCCAAGATCCTGTAAACGGTGGCATCAACAGACAAATCCGACGTGTCGGAGTCAAAATTATCTGGCTTCCTTGATGGCGGAGTTGCATTGGCAACCTCGGCCGTCGGGGATCTTTCGGCCTGCTGGGGAGCGGCTTCCGTAAACTCGCGAGCAAGGTTCTGAATTTTCCTCTTCAATGCGACTGTCGCATCAGAAGCATTGAGATTTGCCTGGAACTCAGGAGACCCCAGAATTTTCTTGAACAGCTCGTTGATAGTGCGGTGGTTAACTTGGGAATCGTCATCGCCGTCAGCAGCAACGTGTTCCTCTTCCATTGTCTCGGGAATGACAGCAATGGGAGTGCATGCTTGTTGAAGTGGGGCAGCGGGTGTTGCTTCAACTGACACCTCGTGGAGCGTCGGATTCTTAGGAGTTACGTTGGCCGCGAAAAACGGCGAACCGCTCAACGTCGGGGCTTTTGGCGTTTCACCAGGTCTGGCAACACCCATAGTCACTGGGCTGACGTCTTGGTGCGGGGTTCTTTTCCTGGACTGCCGGCCAGGAGAATTAGTGATGTCTCCAAGCGACTTCAGCAACCTGCTCTCACGTCTTCGAAAAATACTCCCTGGAGCACAACGACGAATTAATCGCAAAGTGTGAACGTTGAAAAACAGCACGGTAGCGCAACAAACCTCGCCGCGAATCGCACTCCGGACTGAAGCCATCGAACTCGTCTTGAAGCACTTGAAACGAATCTTCTGTGACGAGTGGGTTCGCGGTGCCCGTCTGACTGCTCATTGTGAATGTCAAGCCCTGCTGCGGATATCGCAGCAACTGTTTGGGCGCTGCTGCGCGAACTAAACTGTCGCACCCCAGGGTATTCCTGATTACGGGCCGTAAACGACGCAAGAAAAATTGTGCAGACTGTGAACGGAGAACTGCAATTTGGGACTCAGGCAATGGACTGGGAACTGCGGCGTCAACTCCATCCTGCCACATGCAACGATAACGAAGCACAACGCAACTTCCACTGACCGTTACAACAAACAATTCTCCACTCCCTCGCTTGTCGTCGACACCAACTCCACAACCTTTTGATCCATGTTCCACATCAACCCAGCAAGAGCCACCAATCCTGAAACACTCAAAGCGCCTATTCCAACAACCACTCTCCGTGCACACACGGCGCCATCGCATGCTGCCGCTGCAGGTTGTTGTAGTTCTCTTTCGACGTTAAGGTTGGCAACCACTGCCATTGTGGTCATCGTCCCCGCTGTTACCACCGTCGTCGTCATCGTCGCCGCTGTTACCACCGTCGTCTCATCGTCGTCGTCGCCGTCGCCGTCGCGGCCGCCGCCGCCATTGTCATTGTCATTGTCGCCGTTGTCGTCGTTGCATTGTTGCTGTCGTCGTTGTCATTGTCGCTGTCGCCATTGTCATTGTTGTCGGCGCCGTCGTCATTGTCGCTGTCGCTGTCGCTGTCGCGGCTGTCGCCGCCGCCGTCGTCGTCGCCATTGTTGTCATTGTCGCTGTCGTCGTTGTCGTCGTCGTCGTCGTCGTCGCCATTGTCGTCGTCGTCGTCGTCGTCGTTCGTTGTTGCACCAGTCATCAGTCGTCGATTGTCGTTTGTTTTGTGCGTCGTTTGTTTGCCAACTGCCACTCTTCCCGCCCACTCACTGTCGCAGTCACCCACAGTCACTCACCCACAGTCACTCACATTCACTCACTCACAGCCACTCACAGCCACTCACAGCCACTCGTTCACTCCCACTGCCCACAAATCACTCGAACTGTGAGAAATTCTCGACGACGACACGAAAACTCATTTTAGAAACCTGCAAAAATACAAAAATCATGACATTCAGTGTACCTGGGTACTACACTATCAGTACTATGTACCTACTTTAACTGGCATAATGAATGTATAACTTTAGCAATGTATCCTCTTTTGCAGTTTACTCGTTTTTCAGTGACGTTGACGGTGAAGAAACCACGGAATTCCGCAGTATTCCTGGCAGAGGATACATTGACACCGAACGGGGAAATGAAACTCAATCAGTCAATACACTATCGTTTGTAGTGAGTGAATGTGTATGCATTAACGCTGCTGAGTGAGTTCAAATAACTTTGCAGTACCATGGTAACATCAAATGAAGAATATTTGCACTTGCTGAAGGCGGCGATAAGTGCATGAACATCGACTGATTTGGTGACTGGGAGTATGTGTGAAAACATGCTCTGTTTCGCACAGATACGTCGCTTCAATTCATTCCAAAAGTGAGCAATAATCGCCCTAACACGCCCACAATTCACTAACTGATTGAGTAATATACCGAATGACGGTTTGCTAAAGTGCACAACAGTGGTACGATCTGACTGATGTGGTAACAATATTCAAATGTGAATAATATTTGAGGGGCCGAAGGCGGAGGTTGGTGAATGACTGAGCGATGGTCCGTGTTGGATATGGTGATCGACGACCAACGCCGTTTCGTTTCAGCGTTGCTTTCATAACGGCGGACGGCGAACGGTGAACGGCGAACGGCGAACAAAGAACGGCGAACGAAGAACGGCGAACAAAGAACAAAGAACAAAGAACAAAGAACGGCGAACGAAGAACACAGAAAGCGACTTCGTCAACGTCGTTAGCATCGCCACAACGACCACCATAACGACGATGATGACGATGACGACGTCGAAGGACAGTGGTGCCAAAGAAGGACGTTCCAAACTTGGAGCTGGCTTGCTGAAAGCGTCTACCAGGCAGATACCTTCGTCGTTGATGCTGCGCTGCACCGCGATGTGCTCCGACCCCGTGACTCTCACAACGTCGACGCGGCCTGTGGGTACGGTTCACAGTTGGCAATTTGTTGTTCCAGGAGAACGCGAAGGTCGGTGCGACATCGGATGTGGACGCGATGAGGCCAGCACTAGTAGAGAGCACAGGTTGTCGAATCGAGAAAGGATTCCCGCGACAGTGAGGCTCGAGGGTTGATCTTCTTCATTGACGCGTATTGGTGGTGATCTTCTGTTGGTTGAGGCGGTGATAGCCACAGAGTGCGCGCTGCAACAGGCAAAACAGAGAGTCTGTGCTCCGTTGGCTGCTGCTCCGCGAGTGGTGCTGCTCTTCCAAAGCGAGTTGCCCCCTCGCACTCCATGACATTAAGCGTCAACCGCGATTTATATTGACAATGCCCGTCGCCGTTTTCTGTTCCTGCTTGCCAGCGATCTCGGCCGTCACACTGCTGCGCAATGGGCACCGGCGCGAGCGTGCCGCCAACTTCGGCACGCATTCTTGATCGTGAATCCGCCAAACAATTTGCGGGACCGGTGTGGGACGAAGAGATATTCGCCAAGCATGCGAAAGACCACGTTGTCGGTGGACAGACAGTGCACGGCATTTCGCGGGAAGACTACATTCGCTTCGTTGCGGACAGAGTTGCAGATGGATTGGGAGAGTCCAAGCGCACTGGACCTTTCTGGGACCGAGTGAATGCATTGTATCTGTTCATGGATGGATCAGTTGAAGGTATCGACGGTAAAGTCACTGTTGAGGAACTGAAGGTGCTTTCATACGTGTTTGCGTGGTGGTTGCGTTTACGTGTAGCGATGCACTCAAACAATTTGCACGCGTTTAATTGAAGGCAGTTTTCGGAGGTGGTGAGAATGGGGGGCAGCAAGCTGTATATTACTTGGAGCAAATGGATGCATATGCGAAGAATCAGGGTTTTCTGACGCTCGACGAAGTATACGGATACTTCGACTACATTGGAGGCCCAGGGAGTGACGCGGCGCAAGAGGTGCGTACTACATGCTGCTTGCTGCTCTCAGTCACAAAATCGGCGCTCCGTCCTGGCTCAGCTGCGTTTTGCATGCATGTGTTTATGGTGCAAAGATGCTCACATCATTTGAAGCATGGGAGGGGTTTGCATCTCCAAAACTGCCAGCTTCCAAGAATGGCGACGGCGCTGGTGAAGCGTCGAGTGGAGGAGGCGTAGCCACATTGTCCGTGAAGATGCCACGACCGAAAACTGCAAGCAAGTCAACAGTGCCCGAACAAGTCAAAACTGCTTTGCAAAATGTGGACGGCATCATTGCGGAGTTTTCCCACCCAGACGAGGCTGATGAGGTTTGGAAGGACCCCAAATTTTACCCGGACTCCAAGTCTCTCGCTCCGGATTGGGCCGCCTTCGAAGCCGCGAACAGTGGCGGTGGTACCGGCGAAAAACGAAAGTCACACAAGTGGGCGACCGCGAAGTGGCACCCTGCAAAAGATTTCATGGGTGAGGGCTACCGCCAGGTGCGCAAAGCGATGCACAGCGATTCCGTCCAGAAATGCGTCAGTTGTAAATTGTGCTGGGCTCATGCAGGCAACCACGTGGCACAACGCTGATCCCCACGACGTGCAGCAAGGACTCTTGAACGACTGTTACTTTCTGAGTGCACTCGCCACAGCGTCGGAAACGCAATATGAACTTGAGTGAGTGTTGCTCACAATCGCAGTGAGGCCCCCAACGTTCTTCGTGACTTATTCGGTCTGGTGGATTGCTATGTGATGAAGATACATCCGCAAGATATTTCTACGAGATTCGTTGGAGGCAGGAATATTTCTCGTTCAGCTCTGTGTCGGCGGAGAATTCACGCCACTTGTGCTTGATTCCTACTTTCCCTGCGACAAGAGAACGGGCATGCCCATCTTCTCGCATGCCGTCGATCAAACAGCCCTGTGGGTCCTCCTGCTCGAAAAAGTAGGTTTTGTGAAATCGTGCACCCTGAATATTGGCGAGCCGCAGTGTCCTTATGGTAATACGTGTAATGCGGGGTGACAGGCGTGGGCCAAAGTCCATGGATCGTATTACAACATCGATGGTGGTGGCTCTCCTGGCGACGCCATGCGAGCCCTCACGGGGGCTCCGTCTCAGAGCTTCCATCTCTCGACGATGCACCAGAATGTGGTGCGAAATATTTATTAACGACCCAACAACCAAGTTTTCAAATGGCACTTTCTAATTTGCTCGCGGGATTCGTTTGTCCTGTGTCTAGGCCGTGTTCAGCCGAGCTCCCACAGTAGCCAAAGCTGGAACTAGCCCGCGGATGAAAGCAGAACGTGGCGCTGGCAACGACGCCGCATCGCACCTTTTCCGAAAGGTATTGTCACATCGGGTCTTTCTTGGGATTCATGCTCTTCGAAACAACGCGTAAAACCTCGACTTTCTATTGTAGTTGCTGAAAGGGACGCAAATTGGCCACCTGATCTGCGCATCTGTTCCCGAAAGTGATATCACGGCCAAGGTGGGTTGTCTTGGTGTTGTGAAATGGGTTGACAACAGTTGTGTCATCCTGTGCATGTGGTTCACCGACAGAGTTCAGGCTTGGTGACTGGCCATTCGTACGCACTGTTGGACGCCGTTGAAATCCTCCAAGGTAAGGATTTGCCCGCAGTCACTGAGCATGGCATGCTTACCGTCGCGGCACGTTCCCAGTCTTGTTGATCGGTGAGACTCTGTCTGCAGGTGAACTAGGCTGGGATGCCCCCCAACCCCTTCGTTTAGTACAGTTGCGCAATCCATGGGGGAAATTCGAATGGAAAGGCGCATGGTCAGTTCGAGTGTGACGGAGTGGGTGCCTTGTTGTTCGTGGCAAACGTTAGCCTTTATGATGCCGTACCCGTAGGTCCGAAAATTCGGCGGAGTGGAAAAAGTACCCAGAAATCTTTCAGAAGTACGAGCTGCGAGACTCTGTTGGCGCCAACGATGGCCTCTTTTGGATGAGTCTCGGGGACTTCATTTCTCATTTTGAAGTTGTCCACATCAACTTTGCAACGCCTTCCGGTCCGTAGTTCGCGTTGCTTGTGCTCGCACGCCGTAGAAGTTGAGTGTTGAAACATTTCTTCGCAGGCCATTATCACCACACATCCACGACACTGCAGAATGGCACGCATTTGGAAGGCGTTAAATCAAGAACGGTAACAACCACACCCTGCTTGCGCGATCGAAAGCTTCCTGAGTCGTGGAACATAACTCTCTTCGTCTGCTCGTGTGGACAGAATGAGCGGAGAGAAAAAATTGCGTGTGTGCGGGTGAAGATCAGTCGCGCCGACGTCGTCCACTTTTCGGTGTCCATTGCCGATCAAACCAGGCATTTGCTCCGAAAAAGAAAGGTACGCCAATTATTGTCGGTTGAAGCGTTTTTTATTGTGTTGCGCACGGGTTGTTTTGGCTGAAAGGCGCGTTCACTGTCATGCAGGGCTCGAGCGCAGAAACGCTGGCGCTGGCGAAGGAGCACTACGACACGTCAGTGGGTTTTGTGGTGGTTGATGAGAACCTGGGCGGTGGAATCGCTGTTGGCTCGTCGCATATGGAAGATGAAGGAGAGGCGGAGCTCCAGGTCAGCCGGCAACGTGCCCCCACCATTGTTGTTGGTTCTTGCGTGATTGACTACCCTGAACCTTGACAATTGTTGCGCTACATAGCTTGAGTGTGACCACAAAGGCGGTGCATCTTACTTGGTTTTCATTTCCACATCTCCTCATCTCGACGTACGTTACTCGTGAACTGCTTTACGTGACGATGCTACGGTGCTTTATTGCATTGTTGTCACGCACTGCATGTGTCGCGGAATCGCAGGTCGACGGGGCACCGTTGCGTGTCGTGCTTGGTGCCTATGTGCACAACGAGGATACTGTGCTGGAATTTGAAGAGGTTTGTGATCGCAGATGTAGTACTCACATTCGTCGTTGCTGATAGTGGAAGCTGTGTGTGCAAGGTGCCTTTGCCACCGGATGAGTGGTCTACAAAGCAAGTTGAAGCCTTCGCTGTCGCCGCATCTCATGATTACGGAATGGCTGGTTGGCCAGAGGTACGTTGTGCGTCGAGCCGGCACACATTGCGAATAAAATGAATGATTAACGCGCAACTCTGGTTGCACAATAAATCGGCCAGCCTGCGAAGCCACCGAAACCACTTCTTCGACGAGTTGGTTGGGGAAAGTCGGTTGGAGGACATCATGCGTCGCAGGGCATTGACATAATTGAGTACAAGAATACAACAGCGAGCCGTGAGTCTGCACAACAGCGCCAGCTAGACATTAACACGGACACCACCACTCATAAAACTCTGCCAATTGTGCTCACATAGGCGAAGCGGTGAGCTTGCGAGCAAAGATGACACTGAAAAATATGTGAGTTACCGCCGCTGACCGATGATTCATATCTCCTAACGCCCAAACCGGCTAGCATTTTCACCTCTCTTTTTGCTGACAACCTGCAAGGTCTATCATGCCACGCAAAGGGATGGAACTGTCTGTTGAGCCGCCAACTGCTGACCAAGATCCTGACACAACAGTTTACACCGCGAAACTTGTTATTGAATACGATTCGAGTGCCGTCCTTGTCATGCGGCAGTTGCAAGACGCGTCGACGAAAATGCACATCGAAGCGAGTTACGGTATTGTTGCCAAACACTTGAGCGAAGACGAAATGGTCTCCAGGGTTTGTTCTCGCGCCATCCTCTTCCGAATCGTTCCATGCACTGCAGAATACGCAATGACATTTCCGCTGTATTGCTGCAGTCACGTAACGAGGGAAAGAAGGTCCAGTACAAGTCACACGGTGAACCAATTCCCGGGTTGGTAAGATATGAGGGCAACGTCGACGGAGTTATCACATGGTACGGAGTTGCTTCGCTTGAATCACACTATGTGTTCATGGTACATATTGAATGAAAGTTGCATACCTTTTTGACCAGGGTATTTGAAAACAACAGCACCGACACCTCACTGGAAGAGCACTTTCAGTTCAAGTTGACCAACATGGTGAGTTTAACACAGCCGGGTTTGGTCTTCCGCAAAGTTGTGACAATTAATGGGGCGTCGTGTTCAGGCTGTGCGAGGCATGGACACTCCGCTGGTGGCGGACGCTGATGGCGCACGAGTCTGGCCAGTGACGATATCGATTGCTCCAGGTGAAACTGATACGCTTCACATCGAAGAAATAGAGACCGGTAAAGGCGGCAGATTTTCCTACAGCACAAAGTACATGCTTCGCAAAAAGAAGTGACATAAGATTATGCCACAAGTGTCGTCTTGATCGACAAGTCCGTTTCGTAGGCACGAGTATTTTGGCGGAACACCTGTCAGAACACAAAACATCAAGGTTGTGCTCAGGAGCGGATTAAAGGTGTGCTTCTGGAACATGAAGGGATATCCGCATAGTTCAACTCCTGATGGCCACATACCTGCCACACTATCTGTCTTGGAAGGGTTCTGTGGGTGGGCTTTGAGTTTGGCTGTGTGCGAAGCCATCCTCCTCGTCCTCGCTCCACGTCCGCAACTGTCCCGACATACCTGAATCATGAGCGCAAACTGTCAGCAAAACGACACAAGTCAACGCGCTCTATCGCCCAAATGGCAACGACGCCCGAACAAACCACGCTTGTTGAAGGTCGCTGTAGAACAGATACGCGCGGCCGCCGAAGGATTGCTGTGGTTTCAGCACAAACACAGGTTTGCCTCCAACGTGCACCATGCCTTGTTTGTTACGACCCGGATGGGTGGTCGTCAAGCTGGACTGTCGAAAATACAATGAAGCGTCGCCAAAAGAAATTGGTACATATGTGCCCAAAATACAATTTAACAGAGAGCCTTGATGTGAGTGCAACTGCACGGTCGGTGGTTGTGGGTGTTTTTTTGAGCAACTGCTTGCATCCTTGATGGACGTGGGCGCGTGCACACTCGTCCCTGGTTCTTGTCCTTCGGTCAGCGAGGGGTGTGGCAGCGTGCAAGATAATTTGAAGGCAGTCTGCACGTTTAACATTGTTTTGTATGTCTTATAACAGATGGAACTTCTTGCACTTTAGGAGACCGTCCTCTGCGTCAGAATGACCCTTAATTAACTTGCCTTCGACTTTTCTACCCGGTTCAAATTCGATTGACACTGACATCGACATCACGCGAGCCGACCTATAGTTGACCCCAATCATGAGCTGCAGGGAAGCCGTGAATAGGTTCAAGCAACTCCGTTGCATGCTTCAAAGGAATCGGGTGTGGGTTGGCGTCCTCGTGGTGACGTTGGTCATACCTCGCGGAATTGTACACCTGCGCCACGGAATCGGCGAGCTCATCACGATCGGCATCGCGAGCACGTCGGGAGACCAATACAAAGTGATGGACTTTCAAGAGCATTTTCTCGGACACGGCAACCAGGCAAACACCACGCCGTGGCAAGCGGCGATAGTCTCCGCTCGTGTCAACCGTGCACGCGTCGACAACAACACAAGCCAGCTACACAAAGGTCGATTCACACACCCTGCAATGACTGCATACATGCATCATCATATCCTGCACCACGCTGACTGTCCGCGCGCACGCGCGCGCCGCACGCAAACTGAAACACCAGCAACACGCTCGCCGCCTTTCCGTAAAAATGCTTTGGGAACCTGCAAACGTTTGATTCTTGCTTTGCAGGTTCCCAAACTTCTTCGAGGAATTCGGTGTTGTGTCAGCTGACTTTCAACAATGCAAACGCGTTTGTTTGGGGCTGACTCGTCCACAGCCAGGCACTGCAGATCAGTCAAATGCGCAGTACAGTACTGTGAGCGCTTCAGCAAGCAAGCAAGTGCTCGCTGGCCTGGCTCGCTTGCTTGGTGCAACTGCCAACTAACTGCCGTCACATCACAGGCTCGGCCGCGATTTTTTATAGTTCAAACAGCAGTACTGCGCAGGTGCTTAATTAAATATCACATTGCGAATGTAACAGTGAAATAGCGTTGAGGAACGTAGTGGTTATAACAGTGTACAGTACCCTTAAAAGTGTGTTTCGACGTGCGTGCGCTGGTGTGCGTGGAGCACCTCCCACGGACCCGCGGAATCCCACGGAACTTTTTCCGCGAACTCGCTCGTGCACTCATTCACTCACTCACTCACTCACTCACTCACTCTTATTTCGAATTCCCCGATATTTCAACTTTCCAATTTTACATTTTCCACTTTTTCCACTCTCTTACTCTGCCGCTATTCCCGAAGTGCTCGCGCGTTCAGATACTTCTTTCTCAGTTTAGTAAACGTTGTATACTCAACCGCACAGTACACAAATAGCTAAAGTTGAAAACTCGAAAACTCTAAAAACTTTGAAAGGAGAACATCGATTGAATCATTGAACGGCGAAATCAACTCAAACTCTCTCTCTCGTGACTGTCGTCGTCGTCGGTTGTTCTCCCTCCGGTTGGTTGTCGCGCGTTATGAATGTCAGGTCATTCATACTGCGCCAGCGCGAGCAGCGCGCATACATACATCACGCACCGTCACGTCACGTCACGGCACGTCAGTCATGCGGTACCGTGCACTGTTGCCACGTGGACGCCGACTTCTCTGCCCCCGTTTGGCTGGCTTGGTGTCGGCAGTGACTTTGATTTTGGGTGGAACGAAACACCATGACGACGACAACGGCTGTGACGTTGTGGAGAATGAGGAAGAGTGACGAGGCGGTGGCAGACGAGGCTGATGCGCCCAGCCGTGTTGTGGCGAAGTGACGAGTGAAAGGACGACAGCGTCGGTGGCACAGTACTCTGTGTTTTGGGATTGTGCGTGCTGATGGAATTCGCCACGTGCGCTTTAAAGCCGGGGTTTGCGAGACCACCCTGTGATGCAAAAGACCCACTTCAACCCGATGTATAACGTGCGCGCAGAGGTCGGAAAAGCTACCAGTCAAACTGAAAACCGCAACATAATACCCTTCCAAACTTCAGATATTCAACACTTCAACACTCCAAAAACTTCAAGTCTCTCGAATTCCAACAACAAAAAAAACCCCGTTTCGTCACCATGTTTGTCGTGAAAAAGGAAGCCAGAAGGAACTCGGAAGATGTAATTGCGGACCTGCCTCCGCAAAAGAAGAGCTTTTTCAGGAAAGCTCTCGATGTGATCCTCTCCCCAATCTGGGCCGACATTTTTCTGGAGATCCACACCGCTGGTGTGATGTGAGGACATACGCGTCCGATGGCTGCGCCTATGTTGCGTTATTTATATATAATTTATCACTGACTTTGCACCGATACGTACTTTCTATCAAATTTGTTTTGCGCTGTGATCACTCACTACCGGTTCAGGTCAACGGGGTAGAGTATCTATTGGGGTGCGGTGGGTGGCTTCGGCACACACGAATTCAGAATGCTTATGAGAGCGGCGTCGGGTGGGGTGGGTTTCTGAATGAAGCTGTCTGCACCAGCTTCCATGTGCAATACAGACACGTCGTTGCCGCTGCAGCCGATTATTGGGGCCTCGACACCCAACAGTCGCAACTGACAGATCGTCTCTGCCCCCGTGAGTGGTTTCTTCGGCCCCGGCATGTAGTGGTCCACCATGATCAGCCGGTAGTCATGCTTGGCGACTAACTGCAGCGCTTCCTCGCCGCTGGCAGCCGCGTCAACTTGGGAATTTGGAATCAAGCTCCCAAGCCGACGGACTGTGAGCTTACGGATCACTGGCTCGTCGTCGATGAACAGAACGCGGCTGTTGTGATAATATGCATCCAGCTCTTGTTTCTCCTCGGGCGCGACGTCCGTGGCAGTGATCAACCCCGGCACTATGAGGTACGCCTCCCATACCAGCGCGTCCAACGATGGGGAAGTTGCCTCATCTTTCTGCCCGCCACCTCCACCCCCAGGCGACGCGACAGTGGAGTGTTGAGCTGAGGACTCAGGCACTGTGATGGCGCTGCGTGTGAGCTTGGCGCCTAGCATGTTGGCGAGCGTGGCTGCGATGTGAAAACTGCCCGCGCCGTGAGAAGTTATCTGGTTCACGCCATCGCCCGCGGTTGCAGCCTCCGCGCTTTCCACGCCGTCTGCGCTCGGGGCAGGCTTTTGCCGGTGTGGAATTCCGAACGACCGCACAGCTATCTGGATCGAGTTACCGTTGTCGGCTGCATGCTTGCTGGCGACAATCTTCACAGTTCCCTGTTTGAGGTTGGCACTAGCGCTTTTGACGAGCCGGAAGAGGATCTGTTTGAGTCGCAGCGGGTCCGTCTGCGCGATGAGTGGCTCCTCGCAGGACGTTTCCACAGCCGCTGCCGTTGGGAGCAGCTCGTCCCCGATGGACATGGCCTGCACTGGCCTGAGGACTTGCGATTCCACGTTCGTCCTTGCCAAAGACACCGCCGAGTTGTCTGCATAAATGCGGTTGAGCTCCACGAGGCGTCCGATGACGGAGCTGATGGACATCAGGTTCTCATACAGAATGTGCATGTCTCGTTCGGACTCCTCTTGCACTTTGGAATTCTCCCACTTCGCTTGCCCGATGTTGAGACGCAGGAAGCGGGTCGCTGCCACCGCGGATGTGAGCGGGTTGCGGACCTGGTGGGCGAGGTACTCTTGGACTTTGCGCTCGATGTCGGCCTTGTGCTTCTGCCTCAGCTTTGTGATATCTGTGTGCGTGCCGATCATGCGAATGGCAGCACCAGTTTCCTCGTCCCACTCGATGACGCGGCCCTGGCAGTTCACCACGACAGTTGAGCCGTTCTTGTGGCGGTATCTAACGTCCAGGCAGTACGGCGTGCGGCCCCGCGTCTCGCAGTGCTGCACAAACGCCGTCGTCGCTGCTGCCAGATCGTCTTTGAAAATCATATTCTGCCACGCGCTGGGCTTGTGCTCCTTTTCCTCGGCCTCGTAGCCGAAAATCTCCCAGAACCGTGGGGACATGTATTCGTAGTCTTCCTGAATGCGCCAGTCCCAAAAGCCATCAAACGACAGCTCGAGGAACGTCGTCGATCGCTGATCGGCTTCGATCTGCTTGCTGATATCGACGACCTGCACGAACCACGCGGCGCCGTCTCTCACACTCTTGGTCTGCACCTCAATCCAACGCTGCATCTTGTTGGGGCCTCGACTGGATGGCGCGTTGACAGTGGTTCCGGGTTCCAGTTTTGTCGCGAGAATCTTCTCGACGACCTGCCCCTTGCTAACATTGGTCAAGTGCGTGAATGCCGAATTGCACTGCAGCACTTCCGTGGTCTCTGGATCTACCAACGCGGCTCCGCATGAAAACCATTCGATGTCGAAGTCTGTCATAACGATATAACTCGCTTCGCACCGCAACCTTGCGGGCGGAAAGTTTGCTGTGCGCTCTTCGTCACCGCGGCTCTTCTGCAATACTCCGTGGTCCGTTCTACATGCAATTGTGAGGCGTCCTACTTGCAATTGTGCGAGTAAAAATCCGGAAATCGCAAATAGTAGAAGCGAAGGAGGAAACACAATTGCATGTCCGACGGCCAGTCCAACGACAACTGAAGACGCACTTCCTGTCGGTGTGCAATGCACTCGGGGCTAGCAAGAACTTACCGACACCAGGGGGTGGAAGAGCGCACCGACGCCGCAGCTCGCCGTCCACAATGAGCCAACCATAGCCCACTACCACTCAACTGGCCAGCCATTCAGCCGCCAAGATTGAAACCAGGTGCGGTCAGTAGACGTGGCCAATCGAGCGAAATCACTGCCCGCCACCAACAGCGAACAAGCCGACGACCTCACACGAACGAACGAACGACTACCACAGCCACACAGCACAACGCGTACATCGAGTGCCAAGTTACAAGCAAGCAACGGAGGTGCGCAAGGGAGAGACACGATCGGACGCAACAACGCCGATCGAACTGTGCACACGGACACAAAGTTGTATTGCGGACTCACATAATGCGCGTACCAGCGCGTCCGTCTGCCAGTCCAGCCAGTCCAGCCAGCCAGCCAGCCAGCCAGCCAGCCAGCCAGCCAGCCTGCTCAGCACAGGCCAAAGGGGTCGCCAACAGCTTGGCACGATGAACCCCCACCACCACCACCCCACCACCGTAAATCGTAGACGCACACGAGCGGCGGCGACGGGATACCCAAACAACGACGGCGAACGACAGCGAGGAAGGAAGAAAGGAAGGAAGGAAGGAAGGAACGAACGAACAAAGGAAGGAAGGAAGGAAGGAAGGAAGGAAGGAAGGGAGGAAGGGAGGAAGGAAAGACGGGCTGTCATGAGACCCGGCTGCGTGACGCCCAGTGGCACCGCACACCGCACGACCCCGTGCCAGGGTTGCGTGCGTGAGTGAGTGAGTGAGTGAGTGAGTGAGTGAGTGGGTGGTCAACGCAATCGAACCGACTCTCGACGTAGGTTGGTGGTCACTCACTCACTGTCACTCACTGTCACTCACTGTCACTCACTGTCACTCTCTCTCTCACGCACTGTCACACAGTCAGTCAGTCAGTCAGTCAGTCAGTCAGTCAGCCAGTGAGTCAGTGAGTGAGTGGGGCTGAGTGCTGCTGAGTGCGGAGCTGGGTCTTTTTTTGTGTTTTGATTTTGGTGAGCGGCGGCAGTTCACAGTTCGCTTCACAGTGAGTGAGCGGCAGTGAATGAATGAATGAATGAATGAATGAGGGAAGGAAGGAAGGAAGGAAGGAAGAAGGATGGCGACGTTGCGTCGCTCGGAAAAACTCAAAACTCGTACTCCAGTTCGATTTTGTGCTCAGTATACGTTGAGCCGTTGTTGAAACAAGCATAAGGTATGGGCAGATATTTAAAGGAGAGAAGTCATGGTGGAGAAAGTAGCGATAGCACCTCTGGGGCCGGAGTTTTCTGAGCTGGTTCAGGGATACTGGCGACTGGCCGAGTGGGGCATGACACCGCAGCAGCGGCTGACGTTCCTCAAGCAACACATTGAACTGGGGATTACCACCGTCGACCATGCGGATATCTACGGAAATTACCAGTGTGAGCAGTTGTTTGGTGAAGCGTTGCAACTGAACCAGGTGGTCAGGGAGCAGATTCAGATTGTCACCAAATGTGATATCAAACTGTGCTCGGATCAATTTCCACAACGTCGCATCAATCATTACGATACCAGCGCGTCACATATTTATGAGTCAGTGAATAACTCATTGCAGCGCCTCGGGGTGGATGAAATTGATGTGTTGTTGATTCACCGTCCGGATGTGCTGATGAATGCCGATGAAGTAGCGGAAGCCTTCACCGAACTGCACAAAGTTGGCAAAGTAAAACATTTCGGTGTGTCGAATTTCAGCCCGCGTCAGTTTGAATTGTTGCAATCGCGAGTGAGCAAAGCGCTGGTGACCAATCAGGTGGAAATTAATCCGCTTAATTTTGAGGTGGCGCACGACGGTACACTGGATCAAATGCAGACGCTGCGCACCCGCCCAATGGCATGGTCTTGTCTCGGTGGAGGCAGTATTTTCTCCGGCGAAACCGAGCAATCAGCGCGCGTGCGTGCTGAGCTGGAAGCGATCCGTGAGGAAGTTGGTGCGAAAAGTATCGATCAGGTTATTTATGCCTGGGTGCGTCGTCTGCCGTCAAACCCGCTGCCGATCATTGGCTCCGGCAAGATCGAGCGCGTGGAATCCGCGGTGGCGGCTCTGGACATAGAGTTGACCCGCGAGCAGTGGTTCCGGGTATGGGTGGCATCGAAAGGACA
>ENA-OWNT01002044-OWNT01002044.1-seawater-metagenome-genome-assembly--contig:-NODE-2044-length-22291-cov-5.149905_pt1 | contig 22291 bp, 19 predicted proteins | sample MGYA00238136_ERZ651165 | MGnify/ENA primary metagenome ERZ651165 (study PRJEB26861, sample SAMN08777766) | seawater metagenome | isolation source: coastal seawater | place: USA: Florida | collected...
CAATTCACCACTGTCAGCGGTTGACTTTTTCAAATACGTATCTTCGGCTGCCGTCAGAATATTGCTTATCAGACATGCGTGCATACAGCGTAGGCTCAGTTTTCCCGACAAACTGCGTGGCATACACAATTGTTTTGCAGAAGGACGAACCCGGTTCGTTTCCACAACTGGCAACAATTATTCGCCAGCCACTCGTTCGTAGCAAGAGGTTGACACATACCCTCACATGTTCCGTTGGGAAAAAAACCTCCTGTGGCAACTCCCACACAACGACTCAATTCTCTTGCACATACACTGAGGCCGGGAGTGGGCATCGGCTTCGTGTACAGAATTTGGTGCTGGCTCAGCAAGACGCTCTGCAGCGCTGATATGTTGACATCCTGCACAGTCACTTTGGATTGCAAGAAGTCTGCTTCGATTAATGCTAAGGCTGCGGCAGTCCCTGTTGAATGACCGAACGTTGCGTATTGTGGTTCCAGGCGGTACGTCGCGAACGCAACGTGTGTGAAAGAAGCACAAACTGGGACGTAAAGGTTACGGATTTCGACTACGTATAATAACACCATCACAAAGCTCATCAACATCACTCTGTAAATTGTCAAATTAGATAGCGGAGACACACACCTCTTTTGGGGATCAGCGCTTCATACGGTACCTCAATAGTATGTGAGTGACACGTCGGCACTTTTTGACGTCCGTTGTCCCTCCCTCCAGCATTGACCACAATGTATGCGGATACGTCCAAATCCGAAGCCTCGTCGTTGATTTTCATAGCAACACGCCGAACAGTGTGAATATCCACTGCCCACTTTGAAATTCCCACCGTGGAGGCTTGTGGTTGTGGATTACAGGTGTCTTGTTGTGTGACAACGTGTTCTCCAATCAATCGAATTGCTTCGCGAACGTACAGTTGCGGCGTCCACTGGTGCGGCTGGTCCAGATATTCATCGGCACATAAGCCGTACGATGCCACTTCCTTCACCAATGATGGCTGCCACTGTTGCAACTCAACATCGTTGCCAAGGTAGTACAGCATGGTACGAGTCCACCAGATGTGATCGGCCACCACACGCGCACGTCGTGTCCCCAGTGGGCCAGCCACCGGGCGACGACATAGCCGTCCCCGCCGTTGTTCCCGGGTCCGCAGAACACACCGGTCCGCGCGTCTGGCCACCGTGTGTGAATGGCCTTGGCGGCATCTCGACCGGCGAGCTCCATGAGCTGGCGGCCCGGCACGCCCACCTGCTCGATGACCGCCCGGTCGAGGGCCCGCACCCTCTGGGCCGCGTAGACCGGAATCATGTCGGCTCTCCCCGGGTGGCCAGCAGCCGGCGGAACTGTGCGGCAATGGCCTCGGTGTGGCCCTTCGCGTCGTGGACGCCCTCCACGAGGATGCGCAGCTTCGGCTCGGTACCGGAATAGCGCACCACGGTGCGGTTGCCGGCGGCCTCGGCCTCTTGGCGGGTGGTCAGGCGCTCCAGCGGAACGCGGGGGCCCGAGAAGCGGATGTTGGTCTTCTCCACCGGCCACCGGGACCAGCCCGAGGAGGGCAGGGGAAGCCGTCCGTTCACCGCTGCGAACAGACGCAGCGCCGCGTAGAGACCATCGCCGGTGGGCATGCCGTCGGAAAACAAGACGTGGCCGGAGGTCTCGGCGCCTACGCGCGCGCCGGACGACTGCATCAACGCCGCGACATTCGCGTCGCCCACCTTCGAGCGGAGCAGTCGGTCGCCCAGTGCCACGCCGAGTCCGCCGTTGCTCATGACCGTGCCGACCAGCGGACCGTCCACCCGCGACGCCATCATCCAGATCAGGTCGTCGCCGTCGAGCAGGCCGTGCTGGGGGTCGACGAAGAGCACGCGGTCGGCGTCTCCGTCGAGGCAGATGGCCAGCTGGGCTCCCGATGCAGCGACTTCTTCGGCCGAGGGAGGATGAAGGGCGCCCACGCCTTGGTTGATGTTGTGGCCATCCGGCGCGCATCCCCGACGGACCACCACGGCGCCCAGGCGCTCCAGGGCGGCCGGTGCACAGGCGTGTCCCGCGCCGTGGGCGGCATCGAGGACGAGCGTGCGTCCGCGGAGGTCGACCTCAGGCAGCCAATTGCGCCAGTCCGCAAGAGGGTCGTCGAGCGCGCCCATGCTGCCCCCGTCCACTCGCTCGGGCGCCCCATCGAAGCGGGCCTCCAGGTCGGCCGCCGCTGACTTGGACAGCTTCCCGCCGCCCCGGGCGAGCACCTTGATGCCGTTGTCGTGGGCGGGGTTGTGGCTGGCGGTCACCATCACACCCCCTGCGGCCTGCTGGCGGGCCACCGCGCACGAGACCGCAGCGGTGGGCACCACCCCCATGTGCAGTGCCCGGGCGCCCGTCTCCATCAGCCCGCGGGCCACCTCCGAGGCCAGCGTCTCGCCCGATTCGCGGGGGTCGCGTCCGATGAGAACGGTCGCACCAGGGCCATCTTGGTCGACTACCCTCGCTCCGAGTCCAAGGCCGATGCGGCGGGCGCCTTCCGGCGTGATGGGCCAGTCGCCAACTCGGGCGCGGACGCCATCGGTCCCAAAGCGAATCGAAGGGGAGGACATGTCTGCTCCAAGAAGCGCCGTGTACCGCTGCAACGAGTGGAGTGCGCGGGGGGCTTCACTCAGGTGGGGTCGGCTCCGGCTCGTCGAGCGGACGCAAGGTGAAGCGGTCGGGGCCCATCTCCTCGACCCTGATCTGGTCGGACGGGCCCAGGTTGACCACAGCCAGTGGCGAGTCGGGGTCGTTGCGCTGCCAGCGAAGCACCTGGGGCTCGCGCTGCTGCTCGTCGGGAATGGTCACCATCACGCTCACCTTGTCGCTGCGGATGGCGGTGAGCTCCCGGATGGGTCCGTAGACCGTCACGTAGCGGGCGCTCGGCGGGTCGACGGCCCAGCCATTGGGCACGAAGACGGGCACGTTGGTGAAGGTGCGGTTGTCCATCAGGGCTTCCACCGCCACCCGCACATGCACCGGCGCGTCGACCGTAGGCTTGAGGGTGCGGGCGGGCAGGTTGAGCCCCACGTCGGCCTCGACGGTGTCTTTCGTGCCGCTGATGTTCACGATCTCCGTGGAGACCTCGGTGAGCTCGCGCAGCAGGCTCGCGGGACCTTCGATCTCGATGGACTCGGGCTCCACGGTGATGGTGCCCCGCGACCAGCCCTCCACCGGCTCTCCGATGACCGACGGACGCACATGCACCGTCTGCCGCATCTTCGCGTCGAGCTCCACCTCGGCCATGGGCGGCGTCACCTGCGTGATCTTGAGGCTGTCGGGCAGGCCCTCCACGCGCAGCTCGGTGAAGTCGATGGGCACCTGTCCGCGCTCGGCCATCGACAGGTCGACCTTCATCTGCAGCGAGCGCCGCTCCACCGCGCGCACCCGGCCCTGGGGTCCGCTGACCGTCACCGAGATCCAACGCGGCACCTCGTCGACCCGCACAAGCTTCTCCGGCCAGTCGTACTGCACCTTCACCCGGGTGCGTCTTTCTACGACCTGTTCGGACTGCAGCAGTGCCCAGATGGCGAGCGCGAGGCCGAAGCTCATGCCCTTGAGGCCGATGTTCTCGGTGGCCAGTCGAATCAGCCAGACGCGCGAGACCTCGAGCACACCGCGGAGGCGCTCTCGGGACCAGGGAGAGGGGGGCGGGGGCGGGAGCTGACTCATGCCGGGGCCTCACCAGGCACGGACTGCACCTCTCCGCTGGGGTTGAGGATGGACTGAAGCTCCTGGCGGAGCTGGTTGGCGTCCTGGGTGGGCTGCAGCGTGCCGTTCTGCACGATGGACACGGTTCCCCGCTCCTCGCTCACGATGATGACGAGGGCGTCGGTCTCCTCGGTGAGGCCGATGGCGGCGCGGTGGCGGGTGCCGAAGAAGCGGCTGACGTTCTTCGACTGGGTGAGAGGAAGGAAGACCTGGGCGGCGGCGATGCGGCCCTTCTGCAGCACCACGGCGCCATCGTGGAGGGGACTGGTGGGGTGGAAGATGGACAGCACCAGCTCGTGGCTGACCTCGCCGTCGATGCGGGTGGCGGGCTCCACATACTCGTGGAGGCTGGCCGACCGCTCGATGGCGATGAGGGCGCCCACCCGGCGGCTGGCCATCGTGGTGCTGGCGCGCACCAGCTCCTCGACGATCGGAAGCGACAGGCCCGCACTCCCACCGCGCCCGGCGCTGAAGAACAGGCGCCCCCCCGCGCGTGCGAGGGCCCGGCGGATGTCCTGCTGGAACAGCACGATCACAGCGACAGGCACGACGATCTTGAACTGCTCGAGCAGGGTGTGGATGGTGATGAGCTCGAGGATGTCGGCCAAGGCGTACAGCAGCATCAGCACGAGCAGGCCGACCATGGTGTGGATGGCCCGGGTGCCGCGCATGATGAGGAGTCCGCGGTACAGGATCCAGGTCATCACGGCGATGTCGAGTACGTCGGTCCAGCGGATGGTCTCGAGCAACCAGAGGTCCACGCGTGCTCCGTTCGCCTGCGTGTTCCCAGCTTACTGCGCCGGCCCCACCCAGGCGCGTTCATGGTCCCATTTGCCAGGCCAGGGTCCCCGGGGCAGGAACGGTGCGCAGGAGCACCCATGGCTTCCAACCCCTCCGCCGATTCTTCTCCGTCCGATTCCTCCCGCTCCGGTAGCTCCTCCCGCTCCGGAAAGGTGGACCTGCGGCGTCTCATGTCCCTCGCACGCCCGGAGCTCGGGCTCATCCTTCCGGGCACCCTCGCCTTGTTCATCGGCGTGGGCGGCAACCTGCTGGTTCCCTTGCTGCTGGGACAGGCCATCGACGACCTCGGCACCGATGCCAACACCATCGACCGCGTGGCTCTCATCGTTCTTGGCGTGTTCATGGTCTCGGGCGCGGCCACGGCGGCGCGGTCCTACCTGTTCACCGTGGCGGGGGAACGCGTGGTGGCCCGGCTGCGCACCCGGTTGTTCCAGGCGCTGCTCGGCCAGGAGGTGGGCTTCTTCGACCAGCAGCGCACGGGCGAGCTCACCAACCGGCTGGCCAGTGACACAACGGTTATCCAGAATGCCGTAACAGTCAATGTTTCCATGGCTCTACGCTTCGGGCTTTCGGTGATCGGCGCCGTGGCGGTCTTGTTCTGGAAGTCCTGGCAGCTCACCCTTCTGATGCTGCTGGTGGTGCCCCTCGTGGCGGTGGGGGCCGGGGTGTATGGCCGCCGACTGCGCACCATCTCCAAGCAGGTGCAGGACGCCCTCGCCGAAGCCAGCGGGGTGGCCGAGGAGGCCCTGTCCGGCGTGCGCACGGTGCGGGCCTTCGCGCGAGAGGAGATGGAGGTCGCCCGCTACGGCAAGTCGGTGGACCACAGCTTCGACGTGGCCCGCCGTCGGGCGAGCCTCGCCGCCGTCTTCACCGGTCTCGTCACCTTCCTCGGCTACGGTGCCCTCGTGTTGGTGCTCTGGTGGGGGGGACGCATGCTCGCATCGGGTGCCATCAGCTCGGGCGACCTGCTGGCATTCCTCATGTTGACGCTGCAGACGGCATTCTCCATCGGTGCCCTCGCCGGCCTCTGGCAGGACTTCGCCAAGGCCCTGGGCGCCAGCGAGCGGGTGTTCGAGCTCATCGACCGGCAACCCGAGCTGTCCAGCGGCGACGACACCCTCACCGGCGTGCGGGGCCAGGTTCAGCTGGTGGGCGTCGACTTCACCTACCCCTCCCGCATGGACGCCCCGGTGCTTCACAAGGTCGACCTTACCTTGGAGCCGGGGGAGGTGGTCGCCCTGGTCGGACCGTCCGGGTCGGGCAAGAGCACCGTGGCTGCGCTGTTGTCGCGCTTCTATGACCCGCTCGACGGCGAGATTCGCCTCGACGGACGCGCCTACCCCGAGCTGGAGGTCGACTGGCTGCGCGGGCAGGTGGGCGTGGTGTCCCAGGAGCCGGTGCTGTTCGCCACCACCATCGCCGACAACATCCGCTACGGCCGTCCTGGCGCCTCCATGGACCAGGTGCGCGCCGCCGCTCGGGCCGCCAACGCCCATGAGTTCGTGGAGGCCTTCCCCGAGGGCTACGAGACCCCCGTGGGGGAGCGGGGCGTGCGCCTGTCGGGTGGACAGAAGCAGCGAGTGGCCATCGCGCGCGCCTTGCTGAAGGACCCCCGCATCCTGGTGCTCGATGAGGCCACCAGTGCGCTGGACACCGAGTCCGAGCACCTCGTACAGGAAGCGCTCGACCGCCTGATGCAGGGACGCACCACCCTGGTCATCGCCCACCGGCTGAGCACCATCCAGGGCGCCGACCGGGTGGTGGTTCTCGAGAATGGGCGTGTGGTGGAGGAGGGCAACCATGGGGCCTTGCTGGCGCAAGGAGGGCTCTACCGCCGGCTGGTCGAGCGCCAGTTCGCGGGCTGAGGGTGCTCAGTCGAGCGGAACCACCACCCGCTCGCCATCTCGGTCGACCACGAGCCCCACCCCCGGCCCTCCCCACTTGTCGAGCACTGCGTCGGTGATGTCGTCGCTCGCGCCGGGGAACATCTCGGTCATGTCGATGCCGGCCAGCGTGAGCCCCTCCACGCGATCGCCCTCCTGCAGGCCGTTTTCAAAGGCAGGGCCGCCTTCCTCCACCGAAGCCACCTCCAGCCGGCCCTGGTCGTCGGTGCGCAGAGCAAAGCCGTTTTCGGCCAGCAGGCCCGCCTCGCCGGTGGTGAGCTCCAAGGGTTCTGAGCGGCCGTCCTTCACCACCACCTGGTGCTCATCCAGCGGGCGGTTGGCGAGCACCACAGAGTAGGTGCCGTCGTCGAGTCCCGAGATGATGAACCGGCCTTCGGTGCCACTCACGCCCTGTCCCATGCCCGCCAGCTCGTCCCCCTTGGCCGACCAGGCCACGACGGCGATGCCGGGCAGTCCCTCGCCGGTGGCGCCGTCGAGCACCACCCCTTCGATGCGTCCGCCCCCGCCGATCTCCACGTCGCCCACGTCGACCGTGTCGCCGTCGACATAGATGCCCGCGATGTCGGCGCTGCCGGCGAAGGTCTGCACCATCAATACCTGCTGGCCGGACTTGACGCCGTGCAGGTGGAAGCGGCCGTCGGTGCCGCAGGTGGACTGGGCGCCGGCACTGGTGCCCCCTGCCATGTCTTCTAAGCCTTCAGGGATCCGGGTGGCGATGGCGAGGCAGTGACCGAGGTGGGGACTGGCCGGCTGACCGTCGATGACGACCCGTCCGGTGATGGCCCCGCGCCCCCGCAGGTCGAGCCACACCTCATCGTCGTCGGGATGCACCTGCACGGACAGGCCGCCGCCCCGCACCGCCGCTGCGCCGTCGGGACAGGTGCAGGTGGTCGGGGAGCCGCTGCAGAGGTCGCCGACAGGGAGGAAGGTGTGCGTGCACATCAGCGGCTGGATGCCGTGGCAGCTGTCGTCGGGCAGGCCGGCGCAGTACACGGTGAGCTGGCGGGAGGACTCGAGGACGAAGTCGAGCACGATGTCTTCACGGTCGGCGGGGTCCACGCGCAGGCGCTCGGTGGACGGCAGGTAGCCGGGCGCCGCGGCCCGCACAGAGCTCAGCTCCAGCGGGTCGACGATGAGCCCATAGGTGCCGTCTTCCTCGGTCTGATCGGAAGCGTCGCCAGAGCTGACCCGCGCCTCGGCGATGGGGGCGCCGTCGAAGTCCTCCACCCGCCCCGAGATGCGCACGCCGGGTCGGAGCTGGAGGGTGATGCGCGTCTCCACCACCGTGTCGACCGACGAGCGTCGGGCTTGGGGGTGTCCGCTCCTGCGCAACCACACCGAGGCGACGCCGCAGGGCAGGTCGTCGAAGTGCGCGATGCCTGCGTCGTTTGTGGGCGCGGTGTACTTGGGCGGATGCCGGGCCCCCTCGATGCTCACCCGCGCGCGGACAGTCTGATCGGTGAGGGGCGCGCCATCGACACCCAGAGCAAGCACCTCGAGGGGACAGGTCTGCATGCCGACGAACCGCAGTCCGAGGGTGTCCTCGGTGACCTGCACCACATCGGGACGCGTATCGATGGCGGGCGCGAACTCCCCGGTGCCATCGACCTCGACAGAGAAGGTCCCGTCGTCCTCCGTGACGCCGACCACCACGCTCTTTTCGTCAGGCGCTCGCCACGAGAGCTCAACCCCTGCCGCGGGTTGGCCGTGGGCGAGGAGGACCACACCTTCGACAAGGAAGGGACCTTCTTCCACCGGCGCGATGACCCGGGTGCGCTTGGGCTGGCTGTTCTGCAGCTCGGCGACCTGGGGGGCCGGCGACACCACCTGCCATGCACCCACCAGCAGCAAGACGACGGCGACGGCACCGAGGACCAGTACCGCCGCCAGGAAGGGCCAGATGGGCCGGCGCTTGGAAGGACTTGCCACGGTGCCGGCCTCTGGGGGTGTCTCTTTCGACTACTGCGGCGCTGCGCCGGCGTCACCACCGGGAGGCGGGGCATCCCCACCATCGGCGGGGGGAGCGCCATCGGGCGGGGGACCGCCATCGGGGCCACCGTCGGGCGGCGGACCGCCATCGGGCCCACCATCGGGCGGGGGCCCACCGGCTTCAGGCGTGGTGCCGGCCTGCGACGGGGGCGGGGGAGCGGGCGGCGCGCCGTCGGGGCGCTCGAACCAGCTCGCCTCGTCGCCGATCTTGATCTCGAGCGAGAGGTCCTTGCCGTTGAGCTCGATGGGCTTGGACAGCGTGCCGATCTCGTCCTTGGGACCCACGGTGCTGCCGTTGGCGTAGTTCATGGCCACCACGTAGACCTTGCCGTCCAGCTTCGCGGGCGCGCTGATCTCGACAGGACCCTCGCCGTCGTAGGACTCCACATGCAGGGCGGTGGGGGGGTCGCCAAGCTGCATGAAGTCGATCTGACCCTTGGTGCCGCCCTTCACGGTGACCTTGATCTTGACCACGTCGCCGGTGATGCGGTCCTTGAAGTCGGGCATGCCGAAGTTGTCTCCGCCGGGCCCACCACCGCCGGCCGCCACGGGGGGACCGCCAGCATCTGCTGCACCACCGCCTGCGGGCGGGCCGCCTGCGCCACCGCCGCCGGGAGGACCACCTGCTGGAGGACCCCCTGCCGGAGGACCCCCCACTGCCTGGCCACCGCCGGGCGTGGACTCGGGAGGTGCGGGGCATCCCGCGAGGGACACCGCTGCGAAGGTCCACAGAAGGGCGATGATTCGGGAATTCTGACGCATCTGGCAATTTCTCCAGACCAAGGACTGGGGGATCCAGTCCATCGAGCCACCGCGGGAGTCTACCGGATGAGGTGCGTCGGGGTCACGCAAGCAGGTCGTCGAGCCACTCACTGAATGCCGGCGTGGCGATGAACACCCGCGCTTCTGACGTGAGGCGTTCCTGCATCGAGGTCCGCCATTCGTCCTCCGACAGCTCCTCGAGACCGGCATCTCGCAGCCAGCCCCGTAGCGTGGTGCCGCCGCTGTCCTGCATCGCCTGCCGCACGACCTCGGTGATCTCCTCGCGAAGGCCATCGCGCCTGGACACGCTTCTTGCGGTGGCCACGGCGACTTCAACGAGGTGCTCGGGGTCGAGCTTGTCCACCTCACCCGCCAGAGTGGCGTTGTCGGTGTCGAGCACGACAGCGAGGAGGTGGGAGCGGTACCCTCCATAGCGGTCGGCGTTGGCGGGGTCACAGAGGTGGTCGGCCACCTGGTCCATGGCGGCGTGCAGGGCCTCGTCGACGAAGGTGCGAATCTTCTGCTCCGCCCGGTGCTCCAGCTCGCGCGACATTCCGCCCAAGAGATTGTCGCCGAGGTGCTGCACGTTGCTGGACAGGCGGCGCAGACGACCGAACCCTCGACTCTTCTGCGCCGCGCCCGACACCATGCCAGCCACCGGCTTGAGCTTGTCTGCGAAGCCCCGTAGGCCATGGGTGAGGATGTCGGTGACGAGATGGCGCGCGGCGTCGTGGTCGAGCAGACGACCCACCAGCACTCGGTCGAACACGATGGGACGGGCCACCACCTGCTGGAGCGGCTCCACCACTTCCGGTGGGAGGTGGTCGCGCGGGGTGCCCTCGGGGACCTTCGACTGCAGCACCTTGAGCTGCTGTTGCATCCAGTGCCGGGTGGCATCGTCGGCGGTGGCGGCCTCCAGGGTGAGGCGCACCTGGTCGGCGATGAAGCCGGGGTCGACCAGCTCCTCCAGCGGGCGGTCGAGCAGGTGGTCGATGGCGAGGCCCACGAGGTCGTCGAGGGCGCCGGCATCGAGGCGGCTGCGGATGCGGTCGGCGGTGAGGGGCAGGTCGGCCATGGGCGCTCCCGGGGCAGGGGCGTCCTATCACCCCCGCGGACGGTCTACCGGACGGCGTCGGGGAGGATGGACGAGGGGGTGCCGACGCTCGTGAGCCAGAGCTGGTGGACGGCGCGGGTGGCGGCGACGTGGAGCACCCGTCGGTGGTGGTCGGTGTCGGGCCAGTAGCGGGTGCTGGCCTCGACGATGACGACGTAGTCGAACTCGAGACCCTTGACCTCGTGGGCTTCCACCACGTCGATGCCGGGCGCGAAGGCGAAGCGCTGGCCCACAACCCGGCGCACATGGGGCAGATCGGAGCGCCGCAGGCCGTCGTAGTACAGCGAGGAGAGGCTGATGTCGGGTGTGAGCAGGGCCACGTTGGCGTTGGGCTCGGACCGCAGCAGACGGCGGAGCTCCTCTGCGAGAAAGGCCACGCACGCGCCATGATCGCCAAATCGGAACAGCTCGACAGGGGGGCCGTCGCGGGTGGTGCGCGGGGCCTCTTCCTCGGTGTTGCCCAGCACGTCGATGGCGAAGCGGGTGACGGGGTGGGTGGTGCGGTAGCTCACTTCAAGGGTGGACAGCGCGGTGCTCTGAACCCCGATGCGCGACAGGAAGGCCTGCCAGGATGAAAAGCCGGCGTCCTGGGAGATGTGCTGTCGGGTGTCGCCGGCGAGGGTGACGGACTTCTTCTTGTCCGCCGTCTCCAGGAGCACCTGCACCTCGACGGGAGAGAAGTCCTGCACCTCGTCGAGCACGATGTGTTGGTAGGCGAGGGCGCGTCCCTTCGGTCCCAGGCGGCCACACCGCAGCTGCCAGGCCCGCATGAGCAGAGCGTCGTCTTCGGGGTCGAGGCGGACGTCGATCTTGCGGTCACCATCCATCCAGGCCGAGACGGCGGAGGTGAGCTGCGTGTTCCACTCGACGGCGCGGTCGAGGGCCTCATCGCCGAAGTGGGGACCGAGCACCCGCCGGAGTCCGCGGCGGTCTGTGATGACGTGGGCCCAGTCCTCGATGACCTGCGAAGCGCGGCGGCGACCGGGTGTGCGCTTGATGTGGGTGGCCAGCAGCTCGGCGGTGCCGGCGTGCAGCTTCATGCGGGACACGGCGGCCGGGGTGTCGTCGGCGATGACCTTGGGCAGCTCGGGGAACTGCTCCAGCACGCGCTTGCGGGCCCACTCGGTCCAGGTGGACACCTGCACACCTTCGACCCCGAGGGCCGGCAGCACATGGGCGACGTAGTCCCGCATCGCGCGTCCCCACACGATGACGAGCACCCGACCGGGGTTGAAGCGGCGGTTCTCGAAGGCGAGATAGGCGATGCGGTGAAGCGCCACGGTGGTCTTGCCGCTGCCCGCCGAGCCCCGGAGGACCACCACACCGCTGTTGGGCGCGGTGATGAGCGCGAACTGGTCGGGGTCGATGAGGGCCGCGATGTCGGGGAGGTGCTTGTCGGCGCGGTGGGCGCGTCCGGAGCCGAGCTTGGCGCCGGGACCGCCCGCCCGCAGAGCCGCACCTTCGCCCCCGGCAAGCCGCATGGTGTCGCGGGAGATGGCCCGCCAGTCGTTGTTCTCGAGTACCCAGTCGGACTCGGCGGTGCCCACGCGCAGCAACGAGCCGTGGGCCACATGCAGGGTGCGCCGCGCCGTGATCTCGCCTTCGCGGATGCGCCCGCCCATCTCCTCGGCGAACTCGTCGCCTTCTTCGTACTGGTAGAACAGCTTCGAGATGGGGGCGTTGCGCCAGTCGACGATGCGCATGCCATGGTCGAGGCGAGTGGCCCGGCCGAGGAAGACGTGGCGCCTGCGGCCGTCTTCTTCGATCTCGAGGTGGGCGAAGTAGGGGTTGTCGATGTCGATGGAGCCCGTGGGGCGGGCGGCCCGTTGCTGGTCGAGGATGGCCGTGAGCTGGTTGATCTGCTCCTGAATGGAGCCCCGGTCCTCGGTCTTCGCCTCGCGGTAGTCGTCGCGAAGGCGAATCAGCTCGCGCACGAGGTCCTCTTCAGAGCGCGGCGCGGCCTGTGGGTTCTCCTCCAGCGCCCTGCGGGTGCGGATGAGGTGGCTCAGCTCTTCGGCGACCACAGCAGGGACCCGAGGGGTGGAGCCCGACGGGCGGGGGGCATTCGGCACGATCGCTCTCCCAGCGAGGGAACCCCTGGGCGCTAACGAGCGGGCGAGTCGGCATCAAGCGGGGGGCACACCTTGCGGGACTTTCGGCTCACCTTTGCTGGAGATGCCCTCCTGGTGCTCCATCTCACGGATGTCGGACAACTCCCTCCACAGGTAACGGGCCGCGCTCACAAAGCCGACCACACCGGCGATGGGCGTGAGGGTGCCAGCGACCCACCACCAATCGAGCAGCGAGGCCACCAACGACAGGCCCACCAACCAGGTGGTGGCCTTGCCGCCGACGGTGGACTCCCGGGCGCGGGGCAGCCCCCGGTAGTAGGCGGGCACCAGGGCGGGAACGCACAGCCCCTGCAGGATCTCGCGGCTGAACCAGGCGAGCATCCAGTAGCCGGGCACATCGTGCAGGAGCACCAGCGTCCAGGCGATGTTGACGTAGAGCACCTTGTCGATCCACCCATCCAGCACGGCACCGGTGTGGGACTGGGTGCCGGTCCAGCGCGCCACTACGCCATCGAGAAGGTCGGTGAGCGCGGCCAACAAGAGCAGGCCAAGGGCGACGTGGGCATCGGCGGCCCAGAAGGGGTAGGCGACTGCGATGGGCAGCCGGCTCACGGTGAGCAGTCCGGCGACGTTGAGGGCATCGGACAGCGACAGCCGTTGCCGCAAGGGCGGAATCGGCGGCGTCTGGGGTGGAATCGGACGGTGGACCATGGCCGGCCGGTGTATCGCCTCGGCATGCCGGACGAGAACTGTCCGGTGTCACCAGGGCTTCGCGATACAAGCCAGCCACCAAGACACCCCAGGAGCTCCGATGCTGCGTCGGCTCGTGAAGAAGGTCATCCACCGTGTGCGCGGCAGTGCAGTGCGCGTCACGACGCCCCCTCCGCCGGCCCCCGCCACCCCGCCCGAGCCTCTGGCCGCCGCGGAGAACCTCGCCACCATCGGTGCAGGTGCCCAGGAGGTCATCGAGCGGGTGGAGTGTGGTGAGCCGGTCACTCTGCTCGACGTGCGCAGTGCCGCCGAGGTCGCCTCGGGCACGATTCCCGGCGCGCGGCACATTCCGTTGCAGGAGCTGGAGGCCCGGTGGTCCGAGCTTGAAGACTGCAACGAGATCGTGTGCTTCTGCGAGGTGGGCGCCCGCAGTCAGTCGGCCGCCCGTCTGCTGCGCGAAAAGGGCCTGTTCAACGCCACGAGCCTCGATGGCGGCATGGTTGCCTGGCGCAGCGAGAACGGTCCCATCACCACCGAGGGGCCGGCATGAGCGACGGTCAAGACGTGGTCGTGGTGGGTGCTGAGGGCCGCATCGGACACCTGCTCTGCGGCATGACCGAGGGCCCCTGGAGGCCCGTCCCGGTGACCCGCCACAGCGACCCCGCTCGGCTGTCCGAGCCCCTGGAAGGGCCTCGTGCACCCATCGTGCTGTGCACCCGAAACGACGACCTCGACGCCATTGTCACCTACGTCCATCCCTCTCGGCACGCCGACCTCGTGTTCGTGCAGAACGGCGCCATCCGACCCTGGCTCGTCCAGCGTGGCCTGGAGAGCGGTCCGGCAGACCCATTCCCCCACGTCGAGCCCGACCGCGGTGTGCTGTGGGTGGCGGTGCCCAAGCGCGGCGACACACCCGTGCCGGGCGGCGCATCTGTGTTCTCGGGCCACTGGGGGCCTGCGCTCGCGCAGATGCTCGACCGCCATGGCGTGGATGCCTGTGCCGTCGAGCGCGTGGAGCTCGCCCGCGAAGAGGCCGTGAAGCTCGCCTGGATCTGCGCCACCGGCCTGCTCGGCAGCGCCACGGGGGAGGGGGTGGGTGGCATCGATGCCCACCACGCCGACGACCTGGAGAGCCTGGTCCGCGAGCTGTTCACCGTTCTCTGCATCTCGCCCGGCCTCGACATCGATGCCGACGCCTTGGTGGCGCGAGTGCAGGCCTACAGCGCCCGCATTCCCCACTTCCCGGCGCGCCTGAAGGAGTGGCGGTGGCGCAATGGCGCTGTGTTGCGCACCGCGGAGGCGGCAGGCCTGGGCACTCCCGTGCACGACCACTGGCTCGAGCGGGCTGGTGGTCCGCCTGGCTGAGCGGGCGTCGGCTCAGCCGCGGAGCAGCACGTCGCAGAAGAAGCGCACCTTCGAGATGAGCTTGCCGAGCGGTCGGGTCGAGATGTCGCGCCGGAGCCACACCAGCAGCTTGCGCTGCGCCACCCATCGGTCCCACTTCTTCTTCTGGGGCGTGTAGGCGGCCGGGTCGGCGGCCTTCATAGGCTCCCAGAGCGTGTCGGCGGGACTTCCCCAGGTCGCGAGGTCCTCTGGAGACACACCGGCGAGCTGCTTGGCCACGACTTCGTACTTGGCGTCGTCAGCGGCGAACTCGGGCGCCCACTTCGCCACGCTCGAAGCGACCGGACGGCTGTGCTGCGACACGCCGATGGGGTCGCCCAGCCCTTCGGCGACCGACTTGCGCTTGTAGTCGAGGGCCTCGGGCTCGAAGGAGATGCCGAGGAACTCGCTGATGCGCTTGAGCTCCACCTCGGGCTCGGTGGCGATGGCCTCGTAGGAGACATGCAGGATGGGACAGGGGCGCTCACGCAAAAAGCGCGCCATCACGGGGATGTAGCGGCTCAAGATGGGGTTGAAGTCGGCCGCCACCTTGTAGTCGCCGTCGAAGAAGCTCTGGGCGTAGGACGAGAAGATGGCCGCCGGGTGCCGGGTGAGCACGATGTAGCGGGCGTTGGGGTAGACCTTCTGCAAGAAGGGCAGCACCAGGGCGTTTGCGGGGGTCTTGTCGAGGAAGTACCGCTCGCCGTCGGGGGCGGTGGACAGCATCCGACCGTAGAGCACGTCGAGGTAGGCGCGACAGGCCGCCCAGTAGTCGTCTTCGCCGTCGGGCAGGTCGTTCACGAAGGCGCGCAACGCCTGCTGGGCCTGGAGCTGGTCGTAGGGGGCCTTGTCCACCCGGCCCCAGAAGCCGAGGTGCGCCAGCGCGGGCAGGATGTGCGGCTCGGGCCGGCTGTAGACTGCGCTGGTGGCGTTGAGAATGCGCATCAGCAAGGTGGAGCCGGAACGCGGCGTGCTGATGAGGAAGATGAGCCGGTCCTGGACGCTGCCTTCGTTGGCAGGGGCGGACGGCGCGGCGGTGTCGGTCATGGCGGGACTCTCGGCAGGCGGCGGCGGGTATCGCCGGCCCTGGTGGAGGGCAAGGCCCGGCCTGTGCAGCTTGTTCGTCAGTTGAGCGGCGGCAGTGGCCAGGCGTCTTGTGGCCAGTCGCCCACCGCGTGGACCTCGGGCTCCAACACCACTCCAGTGCGCTCGTACACGGCGCGGCGGGCGAGCTTCACGAGCGCGTGCACGTCGCTCGCAGTCGCCCCGCCCTGATTCACGATGAAGTTGGCGTGCTTGCTGCTGATTGCGGCACCTCCCCGCACGGTTCCCTTGAGTCCGCTGTGGTCGATGAGCCTGCCGGCGGCGTCGCCCACGGGGTTCTTGAAGACCGACCCACAGGACGGCTGGTCGAGGGGCTGGGTGGCGCGGCGGCGGTCGAGGTGGTGGCGTTGAGCGGCCCTGTGCTCGGCCACGATGGCCGGGTCGTCCTCCACGCGCAGCCGGACCTGCGTGACGATGGCGCCCCTGGGCAGGCGGGTGCGTCGATAGGCGAAGTGCAGGTCGGCTGCCGGAACCCGCTGCTGCTCGCCCGTGGGGAGCACCACGTCGACGTCGATGACCCGGTCGCCAATCTCACCGAGGTGGGTGCCGGCGTTCATCCGGATGGCGCCGCCCAGAGTGCCCGGAACGCCCGCAAGGCAGCCCAGACCCGAGAGGTTGTCGGCGTCGAGGCGCTTGAGCAGCACGGTGTCGTAGATGCCTGCCCCCGCGGTGAGCACCGGGCCGTCGGCAGTGCGTTCGACCGACGACTGGCGGAAGCTGCCGGTGAGCTTGACGACCACGCCCCGGATGCCCGCGTCGGCGACCAACAGGTTGGAGCCGTTTCCGAGAATGCTCACTGGCAGGCCGGTCGCGACAATGTGGGCGAGCGCATCGGCGTCGGGAACCTCGACATAGAGGTCGGCCGGACCGCCGATACGCCAGAAGCCACGGCGGGCCATCGGGCAGTGCCGCCTGGGGCGGAGGCCGCGCGCAGACAGACGCTCCGCGAGCGCATCGAGCAGAGGGTTCACGGCGCTGCCTCAGAAGTCGATGACGGTGGCGTCGTCGCCAGTGGGGGCGGGCGGGAGCACCACGCGGGCGTCGGCACCTTCGTAGATGGCGACGTAGCGGGCATAGTGGCCCGACACCTTGCGCACGTAGTCCCGGGTCTCGTCGTACTCGATCTGCTCCACATAGGCGTCGAGCTCGATGTTGCCCATGTGCCGCTCGTACCAACGCGAGACGTTGTGGGGGCCGCCGTTGTAGCTGGCCACGGCGAGCGGGAAGACACCGTCGAAACGGTCGAGCAGCTTCGACAGGTAGTAGATGCCGTAGCGCAGGTTGATGGAGGGGTCTTCGAGGTCGCCGGGACTGTAGGTGTGCTCGCCCATCATGGCGGCCACGCGGGCGCCAGTGCGCGGCATCACCTGGATGAGGCCGATGGCGCCGACGGGGGACAGGGCGGTGTTCCGGTAGGTGGACTCCTGCCGCATGATGCCCATCACGAGGTAGGGGTCGACGTCGTAGGTCTGGCTGTGGCGCCAGATCTCGACCGGCTCGACGACGGGGTAGGCGAGGCGCATGTTGGCGATGCGCTCGGTGTCGTCCGCCGCCGACTTGTGCAGACCGTGGCAGGCGCGGGCCGCGTGGTAGTGGTCGCGCACGAACAGCAGGAAGGGGCGCCAGGCCGACAGTGTGAGCCGCAGCTCCTTGATCTGCTTCTTTCGTTCGTCGTCGCCGGGGCCGTTCGTGGCGACGTCCCGCCACTCTTCGTAGGCCTTGTAGACGAGGCGCGCGGAGTCGGCGTACTCGCCGGCCTGGGCGAGGTCGTGGGCGGCAGGGAGGTCTGGCCAGATGGACTTCACGTTCTCGGCGAAGCGGTAGAAGTCCTTTTGGGTGGAGGAGGGGTCCCAGTAGCGGCAGGCCTGGTAGCCGTCGGGCAGCCGGGGGGTGGACTCGGGCACCGCGAAGCCGAGGTCTGGCACTGCTTCCTGGAGCACGGCCTGGCGGCTCGTGGACTGCAGATTGGACCAGGAGACCGCCGACCACTGGCCACTCTTGGGGACGGGTGCCTCCAGTCCGGGGCGGGCAGCCCCATCCGCGCTCCGGACGACGGGACGCTCCTTCACAAAGGCGTCTACCGCGGTGATCTGGCGCTCATCCGGGCGCTTCCACTCGGGCAACTCCAACGGAACCACACCATGCCAGCGGCCGTCGCGAAGACGCCAGGCTTCGTTGTGGGACACCAGCTCGGCGGCAGGCTGAGGCTGCTGCACGAGGGTGTACCAGCCGGTGCGGTCGGTCTGGCTGGCGGCCTGCAGGTCGGCGACAGCCCCTTCCTCATCGCCACTCAGGCGTCGCGCCTTGCCCCGCCAGTACAGTGCCCTCGACTTGTGGTGACCGGGGTACTCGAGCAGCTTGTCGAAACGCGCGATGGCGGTCTCCTGGTCGCCGTGACGGTGGGCTGCGAAGGCGCTGTAGAAACGGGCCTTTCGACCGAATTCGCCCCCCCGCTTCGCCAGATCGTTCCACCGCTCGGCGCTCTCCTCGTACAGGCCGGCATGCAGCGTGGCCCAGGCCATGTCGTCCATGGCGGCCCGCCAGCGGTGATGGGAGCCGTGGTCTTCGAGCCCCTTGTGGCCCCACTCCACCGCCTTGTCGTAGCGGCCGTCTCGGGTCCAGGCGCGGAAGATGCGCCATGCCGTCTCGGCATTGGGGGCGGCTTCGTACTGCTCTGCGAGAACCTCGGCGTAGACGTCGTATTTGCGGGTCCCCCAGGCGAATCTCTCCTCGTTGTTCTCGGCCCAGGCCTTGATTCGGGGGTCGGCCTCGGGGTGCTGGGCAAGCTCCTGAAACAGCGCCCAGGCGGCGTCGTGCTTGCCGGAACGGCGCAGCGCCTCGGCCCGGCGCATCCGGGTGTTCGCGTCGTCGGACAGGGCGGTCTCGTGCCCCTCGTCGGCCAGCTCCTTGAGCGCGGCCTGCACCGCGAGGTCGGTGCTCGGGTAGCTGTGACTCAGGGCGAGCTCGTGGAGCAGTCGGATGGCCTGCTTGGGACTGGTCTGCACATAGGCGAGGGTGGACGCGAGCTGAATCTCCTCCTTGCGGGGCGTCTCGGGGTGCTTGTCGAGGTATTGCCGGTAGGAGGCGATGCCGGCACCGCGGTTGCCCGAGGCGGCGAAGGCGTCGCCGATGAGCAGCAGACACTCGTCGGCGTGGGCGCCCTCGGGCCACCGCTCGCGGTACTGGCGGCACTCGCGGACGGCGACGTGGTGGCGACCCCGCAGGTGGTCGACCTTCGCCTCGTACCATGCGCCATAGGGCGACAGTGGACCGCCTGTGCGGCGCACCCGGTAGAAGTGGCGGCTCGCCAGGTTCCAGTTTTCGAGCCCCATGTGGGCGAGGCCCAACAACAGGTGACCCGAGGTGCGGGTGCGGCCGTAGGGCGCGGTGCGGGTGTCGAGCCAAGGCGTGAGAACAGCGACGACACCGGTGGAGTCGCCTTCAAGCCAGCGTTCTCGAGCCACGCCCAGGGGGTCGGTGGCGCGCGCGGGAACCGCTCCGGGCGGCACGGAGGGCGCAGCGGGCAGGACCGTGCCGGGCAGTCGGACCGTTGGCGGGGGAGGGGCCTCGGGCACAGCAGAGGGAGTGGGGTCGTGGGCTTCCAGCAGGTCGGCGTCGCCCGGAGCGGCGGTGTCCTTGGCGCCGGCTTCGTCTGCCTTCGTCGCCGGACCCTCTGTGCCATCGGCCTCGGTGGGCGGGGCTGCTGGGACGGGCTCAACTGGCGCATCGTCGGCCATGGCGCGGTGGCCGGTCAGTCCGAGCAGGACGGACATGGCCAGCCAGCGCGGTGCCCGTCCGCTAGGCATTCAGCTCACCTTCGGTGTGGGGGCCCGACCAGGAGCCATCGGCGTACCAGGCCTCGTAGCGGACGGTGCCGCCGTCGGACCAGGAGCGCAGCACCCAACCTTCGCGGCCATCGGCGAGGCGCACCGGGTCGCCCGACTTGAGTCCCGCACCGTCGAGAGCCTCGGGGGTGTCGATCTTCTCGGCATGCTCCAGCCACTCGGCGTAGCCACCTTGCAGGCGGCGAGCCATCGCGTAGCCCGCCCCCCGCAAGGCCTCTGCCACGGCCTCGCTGCCGAGCTCACCGGTCTGGTCGTAGACGGTGATGCGCATCTCGCGGTCGGCGGGGAGGAGGTCGAGGCGTTCCAGCGCCAGCTTGCCGGGGAGCACGAGGGCTCCGGGAAGGGTGCCGGCGACGGCTTCCAGGGGAGGACGCACATCGAGGAAGAATGGGGCGACGCCGCCGGCAAGCTGCGCGCTCACCCAAGGGCGGCCGATGTCGGACTTGTGGTTTGGACCGGGGGTGTCGCCATCGCCGTCGACCAGCGGCGGGATCTTCGACGGGTCGAACTGGCTGGGGTCGCCGCGGCGACGGGCATTGGGGTCGCGGTCCTCGGTGTCGAACTCCATGTTCAGGAGCTTGATGGCGGCGCGACGGGCGACTTTCCTCAGGCGGTCTCGAATCATGGCAGGCTCCAAGCCCGTGCAGTGTAGCGGCCCCGGGTCACGCCCACATATCTCATGACCCCGGCAAAGCGGTGCATGGGTCCCCACTTCCGGCACCGGCAGGTCGTGCTATGCGCTGGCCGCCCGTGTGTTGTTCCGCACGGCAGCCAGGAGGATGCGGTGGGCTTGTTGTCGACGCTGCTGTTCGGTCGCGAAAATGGCATTCGGGCGAAGGTCCGGCGCCGCATCTTCGGTGGTGGCGACGCGCAGGTTCGCCCGCGCGTGGATGACTCGCCGCCCCCTCCGGCCGAGGCCGCGCTGGGCCTGTTTCCCGAGGCCCCGAAAGACGTCACCCCGCCGGATGGCTTCGAGGTGGTGCTCCACAAAGACGCCCTGGCACCGGGCAAGGTCACCGAGATCATCATCGGGGGCAAGGCCATCGCCGTCGCCAACGTCGATGGCACCTTTCGGGCCTGCACCAACGCCTGTCCTCATGCGGATGGCCCGCTGGGGGAGGGCACCTTGGAGGGCGGCCTGCTGACCTGCCCCTACCACGGTTGGCAATTCGACCTGGAAAGCGGCGCGTGTCCCACCAATCCCGATGTGGAGCTGCCGACATTCGATGTCCAGGTGGTCGGCAACGCGGTGTGCGTGCGCATCTGAGTGCTTGGAGGTGCTGACGCCGAGAGCGCGGGGACCGGTCTGTGGCGGGACCTGCGCGGGACTGCAGCCAGGCCCGAGAACGACAAAGCCCCGTGGTCGGAGGGCTTCAGCGTGATGTAGGGCTGAAGCCGCGACCTCGGGGAGGAATGCGGCGCGCAGTGCAGTGGGGCCGGGGCAGGGACCCGGCCGGTGCGCGAGTCAGTGCTTGGACAGGTCGATGCCCGATTCGCGGGCCCAGCTGTCGAGCGAACGCTTGCGCAGGCTGCGCATGGCGCGGGTGCTCAGGCGCAGGCGCACGAACCGACCGCCCTCGGGCCACCAGATCCGCTTGGTCTGCAGGTTGGGAAGCTGGCGCTTCTTGGTCTTGATGTTGGAGTGCGAGACCTTGTTGGCGGCGTGGGGACGCTTGCCGGTGAACTTGCAGATGCGGGACATGACTCGATCTTCCTGATGGACGGGTGCGGCGGGTGCCGGGAGCGGAAGGGACTGCCTGGGGAAGGGGGCTTCCCCGGCGCCACGCGAGGTCTCCAGCGGGCCTTGGGCGGCTCGTGCCGGGCGTGGACACGGCTGCTGGAGACGCCGGGTGGGGGTCCGGCGACACCGGCGGTTAGCCGAGCGGCCGGGTCAGCGCAAGCCCGGTGAGGGCGGGTTGGCAGCAGTCGCCCCTGCGGGACCTCGGCGGAAGCGGGACGGAGAACGCGCTCGGCCGAGGGGGACGCCCTCGGCCGAGACGATTGCGGTGAGCTTCAGATGTTGAAGTCGATGTCGACCACGCCGCGATGACCGTCAGCGGTGTCGTCGGATGGCCGGCGCTGGCGGGAGTTGTCGACCCAGCCATCGTCAGACCAGCCGTCGTCGACCCAGGTGCCGCGGGGCTGGCTGTCGTTGGACCGGGCGCCGCCGTCTTCGCCAGGAGACTGGGTCGGACTGCGTGGCGCCTCGATGTGAAGCGGAAGCCTGCGCTCCTGCTCACGGCGCTGTTCCCGTCGGATCCGGTTGATGATGAAGGCGTCGAACATGTCGACTCCAGGACGGACGTGGTTCCCGACCATCGCCATTGGCGAGAGGGTCGCTGGAGCGGTGCGCTCCCGTGGTGCCGCGTGCAGGGAGGGTCGCAATCGGCCGACGGAGCCGATGTGCACTTGGACCATATCGTGGCCAGCTCCGGCCCCGCAAGACGCCGCGGATGCTGCGTCATCCGCTGCATCGCGGAAGCTATCGGGCTTTGCGGGGGAGAGGCGGTCTCGGAGAGTCATCGAACCTCCGCGCTGGCTGAGGCGGTAGTGCCTCGCACACGTCCTGTGTGCACCCCAACGGACGCGGCAAGCGCCTCCTTCAATCCCCTCTCTGCAAGGAATTGTCGCGGTGGGGCGCCGCAAGCCGCCGAGTGGCCTCCAGCAGGGCCCGGTAGGTGCGCTGCACGCCGGGGTGAGCCTGTTCGAGAACCTGCAGGTGGCCGCCGATCACGCCTTCGTCTCCGCGCACCACCGGACCGGTGAGGGCCTTGGCGGGGCCAAGATCCGCGGCATTCTGCAGGCTCCGCAGTGCAAGGGGGGCCAGCAGGGCAGGCGCTTGATCCGGCGGCACGCCCGCAAGCGCGAGGATCTCGGCGGCCTCCG
>ENA-OWNT01002045-OWNT01002045.1-seawater-metagenome-genome-assembly--contig:-NODE-2045-length-22278-cov-11.575019_pt1 | contig 22278 bp, 24 predicted proteins | sample MGYA00238136_ERZ651165 | MGnify/ENA primary metagenome ERZ651165 (study PRJEB26861, sample SAMN08777766) | seawater metagenome | isolation source: coastal seawater | place: USA: Florida | collected...
AGCGAGAAGCGAGAAGCGAGAAGCGAGAAGCGAGAAAATCTTGGAAGGTTGACGTGAAAGCGTCAACCTTTTTTCTGGATTCTCGCAGGGCGAAGCCCGCTCTCGAAGCGAAGCGCCCTATTTCCCTTCCGGTCCGTATTGGTTGTCACCGTCCGTACCTTTAAGGAAACCACACTCAACCAGAATCCATAGACCACAGATAAGTGCTGCCATTGAGCTCACTGCCTGTATCGTTGTTGGCTGCACGCCTTGACTTGGGTCACCGACCGGCATTGTCATACGACCAATCACTAGCGGGATGTTTAGCAGCAACCACCAGCTCGACTTACCACGGTCATGCCAGCGTTTAGCGGTAATCGCCAGATCAGGAATCAATACTACCAGTAAGAACACTGGTAAAATCAGATGCGCCATTGAAGGGAACAGCACATTCATTCCCAACGCAAATCCAACGATCATTAAGTAGTAAACCACGTTCCAGGTCCAATAGGTTTTACGCCCTATTCGACCGTGAAAGGAGAATAACAGTTCTTTCATTGACATCTTTATTACCTAAAATATGAAAAATTATTAGATCAACTTAATCTAATTAACGACTTTCTGAAAACTCTCTTTATCCATATCTCGAATGTTCACAGTCAAACTGCGCACATGGCCTGCCTGCTCTGTCAGGACGTCCATCAGCTGACGTGACAGCTCGCGCTTTTGCTCTGGAGTACGTCCATCTAACAGCTCAAAGCTAATATGGATAAAGTCTACGCTATCTCCTTCTTCACCTATCAACCAATTATGGCAACGGAGTGCACGTGATTTGATTGAACCGATATCAAATAGTCCACACTGGATCGCCACTTGATGTAAGTCTTCCAACAACCCCTGAACATTAACGCGTTCATCAACTGAGTTGGAGTATTCCATGACTAGGTTTGGCATAGTATTCCTCAAATGTAAGAGAGTTTCACGACAAAGGGTGAGTGGACAACACTATTACCAATTTCTATGCTTAATTCCGAGCAACTTTCAGCCAATCTGTTCCATGGATCACTGATATGCCCGTCAATCACTCCAGATATGAGGCATGACTGCTCCAACCAATAAATGATATCCGGATAAGACATGACGGTAATCATGATCTAACCAATTTTATCTGTTATATTCTTACGAAGATTTTTTACATTAATTGATTAAATACGGAGATATTCCTATGCGTCGTCCTGTAGTGATGGGTAACTGGAAACTTAACGGCAGCAAAGCAATGGTTAAAGAGCTGCTAACTGGTCTTAACGCTGAGCTTGAAGGCGTTGAAGGTGTAGACGTTGCTGTAGCTCCACCAGCTCTATACATCGACCTAGCTGAACAGCTAATCGCTAAAGGTGGTAACAAAATCATCCTAGGTGCACAGAACACTGACCTAAACAACAGCGGTGCATTCACTGGCGACATGTCTCCAGAGATGCTGAAAGATTTCGGTGCAACTCACATCATCATCGGTCACTCTGAGCGTCGTGATTACCACAACGAATCTGACGAGTTCATCGCTAAGAAATTCGCTTTCCTAAAAGAGAACGGTCTGAAGCCAGTTTTCTGTATCGGTGAATCTGAAGCGCAAAACGAAGCGGGTGAAACTGAAGCAGTATGTGCACGTCAAATCAACGCAGTTATCGACGCTTACGGTGTTGAAGCTCTGAACGACGCTATCATCGCTTACGAACCAATCTGGGCTATCGGTACTGGTAAAGCAGCAACAGCTGAAGATGCACAGCGCATCCACGCTTCTATCCGTGCTCTAATCGCAGAGAAGAGCGCAGCAGTAGCTGAGCAAGTAATCATCCAGTACGGCGGTTCTGTTAAACCAGAAAACGCAGAAGCTTACTTCTCACAACCAGACATCGATGGTGCTCTAGTTGGTGGTGCTTCTCTGGACGCTAAGAGCTTTGCAGCAATTGCTAAAGCAGCGGCAGCAGCTAAAGCTTAATTTTTCTGTTGAAAAACGCTCATTAAGGCCAGCAAATGCTGGCCTTTTTTGTGTCTCTCAGCTCAATCAAGTATCCTACGTTTTTCCGCTCATAAATAGTTGTACCGAATGCAGGATAAGCATGGCCTCTTAACTGGCTCAATTCCCCTAGTTCTTCGTCAGATGACCATTCCGATGACCTTCGGCATGATCGCTATTCTGATGTTTAACTTAGTGGATACTTTCTTTATCTCTTTGCTAGGTACCCAAGCTCTTGCGGCAATTAGTTATACCTTCCCTGTGACCTTTGCGGTCAACTGTATCACCATGGGGATTGGTATGGGTCTTTCGACCAGCATTGGACGCTTGCTGGGACAAGGTCAGTCTCAGGATGCAGCGCGCTTTTCTACTCACGGTCTCATACTGGCCGTCACGCTAGTGGTTATCGCATCTGCGATCGGCTTTTTTTCCATCGAGCCACTATTTCTGTCATTGGGTGCAAAGGCAGATCTGATCCCACTGATCAAACAATACATGCAGATCTGGTATCTCACGATTCCATTACTCGTGATCCCTATGGCGGGAAACAGTGCGATACGCGCGACCGGAGATACCAAGACGCCAGCCAAGATTATGATGCTGGCTGGGTTTATCAACGGTCTGCTCGATCCTCTGCTGATTTTCGGTCTCGGCCCCTTCCCTGAGTTAGGTATTCAGGGCGCTGCTATCGCCAGTGCATTAAGCTGGTTAGGCGCTTTAATCGGTTCGCTCTATGTACTGGCGAAACGAGAGAAACTGCTCGCTCTGCCCTGTCTTCATTCTCTTGCTAAGGACTGGAAGCAGATCCTCAAGATTGGTACTCCGGCTGCGCTTTCGAATGCTCTGACACCGATCTCCGGTGCTATCTTGATGATGATGCTCTCTTCTCACGGAACAGCAGCTGTTGCGGCATATGGTGCCGCGCAACGCGTTGAGTCGATTCTGATTCTGGTGTTAATGTCGCTGACCTCAGCACTGACTCCATTTATTGCGCAGAATATGGGGGCAAACAATCCAGCACGTAGCTTTGCTGGCCTGTTTCTCAGTATGCGTTTTTCGATGGTATTCCAACTCGGGATATTCATTATGATGGTGCCGCTCAGTATCCCAATTGCGGCGCTCTTCTCTCAGGAACAAGCGGTAAAGGATCTGCTTTGGCATTACTTGTTAGTGGTACCATTTAGCTACGGTTTTCAAGGCATCATGATGATGTTGGTATCGGGACTTAACGCTCTCCATCAGCCTATGCGTGCTTTCCAGTGGAGCTTTATGCGACTGTTCTTATTTACCCTGCCTTGTGCCTGGCTAGGCGGTCAATGGTATGACATTGAAGGTCTTTTCATCGGCATTGCACTGGGCAATATGATAGGTGGTACATCAGGTTATCTGTATGCGATAAAACTTCGTCGCAAATACCTGACCTCATAAACAAAAACACCGACCATCAGGTCGGTGCTTTATAGATACTCGTCTGTTACTGATTAACCACGATCTCTTCTTCTTCGTCATCAATCTCGAGATCAACATCTAACGGTTCCTGAGAAAGAATCACACCGGTATTATCCGCGTAAAGGTAGTCTTCAGGAAGGAAGGTTACGCCACCAAAGTTAACCGGAATATCGACTTCGCCAACACCCTGACTGGTTGCTCCAACAGGAATTGAAGCGATAGCCTGAATACCAATACTCATGTCTTCCAGTTCGTCCACCTCGCGAACACAACCGTAGACCACAATACCTTCCCACTCATTCTCTTCCGCCAAAGATGCCAGCTCTGCATCAATCAAGGCACGGCGTAGCGAACCACCGCCATCAATCAGAAGAACTCGGCCCAAACCATCCTGCTCTAAGATTTCACGTATTAATCCGTTGTCTTCGTAGCACTTAACCGTAGTTATCTGGCCGGCGAACGATGCGCAACCGCCAAAGTTACTAAACATTGGCTCAACAACATCCACTTGCTCTAAGTAGATGTCGCACAAGGCAGAGGTATTGTATTCCATAGTATTCCTTCCCATACCGTTCGTTATCTCCATCGAGTATATAGGGTCATTAAGTCATTGCAATGACATGAATCATTTAACTGACCAGAGTTTGAGCTATAACCACTCCGGCAAACAGCAAGTTAGTCACCATTGAGCATTTCACTATCACAGGCATCATTGGGGCAATTTGTGCCGGTTGCTGCGCTAGCCAGACCTCTTTACCGTGTTTGTAAGTGACAATAAGACTTAGAAGAAACGGCAAGCTGATCCAGATAGGACTAGGTTGATGGATCAAGTAAGCAGCAAATGCCACCACAGCACCGATAAGAAGCGCAAAATGGTATTGCTTAGCACGCTTTTGCCCGAGCCTTACCGCTACGGTCTTCTTACCACACTGCTGATCATTCTCAATATCACGCATGTTGTTGATGTTGAGTACAGCGACGGCAAGCAGGCCACAGCCAATCGCAGGTAAAATTAATAAAGGGGCGACAATGCCTGTATGCAAGAAGTAAGTCCCCGCAACACCAAGCAGGCCAAAGAAGATAAACACTGAGATATCTCCTAAGCCAACATAACCATAAGGCTTGTTGCCTACGGTATAAGCGATAGCGGCCACAATGGCTAACAGACCTAAGCCAATGAAGGCGAGAATACTCTGCAAGCTTTCTAATGCGTACATAACCAAAGTCAGACCGGCGATAATCGTCAGTACTATGTTAATCAGCATAGCCTGTTTCATCGCTTTCTGACTAACTGCACCAGACTGAATCGCACGCATCGGGCCCAGTCGATTCTCGTTATCGGTCCCTTTTACGGCATCACCATAGTCGTTAGCCAGATTAGACAGAATCTGCAGTAACGTTGCCGTTAAGAAGGCCAGTAAAGCAACGACCATTGAGAACTGATGGGTGGAGTACGCCAATACGCTACCCGTAAGGATAGAAACCAATGCCAGTGGCAGGGTCTTTGGGCGTGCGGCATCAAGCCAGATTTTTATAGACTGTTTCATAGGTTCTAGTTTAGTAACATAGCTCTGAGCTAGAATTGTGGCACATCAAACCTTGCAGATAAAAACAAAAAAAGGCCACCGAAGTGACCTTTTTCCAAATCTTGACCTAAGCGAGGCTTATTTTACACGGCCAACGTATTCACCAGAGCGAGTATCTACTTTGATTACTTCGCCAATTGCGATGAATAGAGGTACGCGAACAACTGCACCAGTAGATAGTGTTGCAGGTTTGCCGCCAGTACCTTGAGTATCGCCTTTCAGACCAGGATCTGTGTCTGTTACTTCTAGCTCAACGAAGTTTGGTGGCGTAACAACGATTGGGTTACCGTTCCAAAGAGTTAGCATACAAGTGTTGTTTTCAACCAACCACTTAGCGTTTTCACCAACAGCTTTTACGTCAGCTGCGATTTGCTCGAACGTTTCGTTGTTCATAAAGTGGTAGAATTCGCCGTCGTTATATAGATAATCTAGGTCGATATCCATTACGTCTGCAACTTCACAAGTTTCACCAGACTTAAAGGTTTTCTCTAGCACTTTACCAGAAAGAAGTTTACGAATTTTTACGCGGTTGAACGCTTGGCCTTTACCTGGCTTAACGTATTCGTTTTCCAAGATAACGCAAGGCTCGTTATCAAGCATTAGTTTTAGACCGCCTTTAAATTCATTGGTGCTAACAGTAGCCATTTTTTCCTCTTACATTCTTAGAGCTAAATTCAATGCCGCACATCATAACCCGAAAAGTTGAATCTGTTGAGCAAAACTGGCTTAAACAGCTAGCGAATGGGATCTCTGATCCTGCAAAACTGCTCGAACAACTTGAAATTGATCCTACCCCTTGGAAGAACGGGTTTGAAGCTCGCAAGCTTTTTGCACAGCGTGTGCCGCAAAGTTTTGTCGATAGAATGGAAAAAGGCAACCCTTACGATCCTCTTTTACGCCAAGTCCTACCGCTGAGTGAAGAGTTCGAAGTTCATCAGGGATACTCCAACGATCCACTGGAAGAACAGAACAATGCAATTCCCGGCTTGCTACACAAATATCGCAACCGAGCACTAATGATTGTCAAAGGTGGCTGCGCGATCAACTGCCGTTACTGTTTTCGTCGTCATTTTCCTTATGATGAAAACAAAGGATCAAAAAGTGTTTGGCAAACGAGCCTCGATTACATTCAACAGCATCCGGAGATCGATGAGATCATTCTCTCTGGCGGTGATCCATTAATGGCTAAGGATGATGAGCTAAGTTGGCTGGTTGCTCGTATCGCCGATATTCAGCACATAAAGCGTCTGCGCATTCATTCGCGTTTACCCGTTGTCATTCCAGCCCGTATTACCGAGCAACTTACTGAGTTGTTGGGTCAGACACGTCTGCAGGTGATCTTAGTAACGCATATCAACCATGCTCAGGAGATAGATCAAACTCTGGCAAACGCATTAGACAAGCTCAAGCAAGTTGGTGTTACTCTTCTCAACCAAGGCGTTATGCTCAAAGGTGTTAACGATAGTGTTAGCAGCCAGATAGCCCTGAGTAACGCTCTGTTTGAAGCCGGAGTTCTACCCTATTACATGCATGTACTAGACAAGGTACAAGGCGCTGCCCATTTCTTTATTTCCGATCAGCAAGCAAAAGAAATTATGGCCGGCGTCCTGGAACAAACCTCTGGCTACTTAGTACCTAAACTGACTCGAGAGATAGGTGGCCGCGCCAGCAAAACCCCTCTCGACCTACATTTAGAATAGTCATGAAAAGCACTCGCGGATTTACCCTGATTGAACTTGTAATCATCATTGTCGTGCTCGGTATTCTGGCCGTCACGGCGCTACCACGTTTGATAAATCTACAATCCGACGCACGTATATCTGCGCTACAGGGGTTACGTGGCGCAATGCAAGGCGCCAATGAGCAGCTTATAGGACGCTCTGCGTTTGAGGGATTGGATTCCGCCGTCAGTGCTTCCATCGATATTGAAGGTGATAACGTCTCACTGGTTTATGGTTATGCCAAAGCCGATAACGCCAACGCCTGGTCGTTGATTCTTGATGCCAATATTGAGAACGCCACCTGGGGCAGCGACAACGCCGATTGGTACTTCAGCAATACAGATGCCGATGATGGTCTGATTCTCTACATGCCCGCGGGTCGCAGACAGGCTTCTCTCAACTGTTTTCTACAATACAACGAGGCAACCGCTGACCAGCCACCAAGCCTGACTCTGACCACTGGCGGGTGCTAAATACTTTATCTTCAGGATAGAAATCTTTTGTTCGATCGAGTGCTGCAATCTGTGCATACTCCAGCGTTTTGGAGGTCATAATGCAAGCAAATATCGAACAACTATTAGACTTAGGCCCTTTCAGCTGGCTGGCTCTACTCTGCTGTGCAATCAACGGCATTCTAGTCGGTGTTGAACGTCAGACGCGCGGTAAACCCGTAGGTATTCGCACCTCTATTCTGGTTATCTCCGGTACCTACTTCTTTATGTCGATGGCGGTATCGCTATCGCCAAATACACTCGATCAGGCTCGTGTACTAGGACAGATCATCACTGGTGTCGGCTTTCTTGGTGCAGGGGTAATGATGACACTCGATGGAAAGATTCATGGTGTGACCTCTGCGGCGGTAATCTGGGTACTGGCAGCGCTAGGTATGATGATTGGCCTTGGTTACTTACAACAGTCAGTCGTTATCACCGTACTTGCTTTAACCGTGTTGCTCGGGGTGGATAAAGCAGAAAACAGAATCAAAGCACTGCGTCGTGGCGTTCACCAGAAATTTCAAAAGCGCAGAGGCGTGCGCTCAGACGCTTGATCTTTATATAAAAACTGAATTATTCCCTCCATTTAAGCATCGTTATATTGATAACAAACAAAGAAGCGGTGGATTGTGAAAGTCGTTGACGAGATAACTCTCTGACCTCACATTTCACCTACCTCTTTCGGGGTAGCATGATCGCAATTTCCACTTACTGTAGGGTTCGATTATGTTTTACGTGCATATGCTCCTGCTTCTGACGGTGATTTTTATCGGTATCCGCCATGGAGGCATTGCTTTTGGTTTACTCGGTGGTCTGGGCGTTTCCGTTCTGGCCTTCGTATTTGGCATCGCACCGGGCTCACCACCAATCAGTGTTATGCTGATCATTCTTGCTGTTGTTGCAGCATCCGCTACATTAGAAGCGACTGGTGGTCTTAAGCTACTGGTAAAATTCGCTGAACGTCTGCTGCGTAAACATCCGAGTCAAATCGTCTTCTTAGGTCCTCTATGTACCTACTCTCTTACTGTTCTGGTGGGCACCGGACACTCGGTTTATCCTCTTCTGCCAGTCATTTATGATGTGGCGTACAAAAAGGGAATCCGTCCAGAGCGACCAATGGCGATGTCGACCGTAGCTTCTCAAATGGGTATCACAGCCAGTCCAATCGCGGCTGCCGCCGCTGTCGTTATGGCAACCGCCGCAGATAACAGTTTAGATATCAGCTTAGTCAACGTGTTATTAGTGACTATCCCAGCGACATTGATTGGTGTTCTCGTTGGCTGTTTGTGGAGTCTGAAACGCGGTAAAGAGCTCGATCAGGATCCAGCATTTATTGAACGTTGTCAGGATCCGGAATTCAAAGCTCAGTTAATTGATGCAGCAAGCGAAGAAGATAACGATCCGAGCCATGAAGGCATTGCTAAGAAAGGTTTAACCATCTTCCTTGCAGGTATTGCGACGGTTATCTTTGTTGCTATGTTTGGCAAAGACTTAGGTCTGCTTCCTAGTGGAGTTAAGATGTCAGTAGCGATTCAGTTCCTGATGCTCTCTGTTGGTGCCCTAATCTTGCTCACCACTAAAGTCGAACCGAAAAAGATCGTCCACAGTAATGTATTTATTGCCGGTATGACTGCGGTAATCATCATCTTTGGTATTGCATGGATGAGTGACACCATCATAGGTTTCCACAAACCTTATCTGATCAGCCTGGTGAGTGATATTGTTGCGGCCCATCCATGGACCTTCGCAATTGCAATGTTTGTGGTGTCTGTGTTCCTGAAGAGTCAGGCAGCGGTACTGACCATCATGCTACCACTGGGCTTTGCAATGGGAATCCCGGCTCCAGTGCTAATCGGTGTACTACCGGCATGTTACGCCTACTTCTTCTTCCCATTCTACCCAAGTGATCTGGCAGCGATTACCTTCGACCGCTCTGGAACAACACAGATTGGTAAGTACGTACTCAACCACAGCTTCTTACTACCAGGCTTCATTGGTGTTGTTACTGCAACTACTGTTGGCTATGTTATCTCGACCATGTTGGTTAACTAGTCCTGAAGCCATAACAAAAAAGCCAGTTGGTTTCCCAACTGGCTTTTTTAATTCAAAATCTTTGTGCGTAAGGCTTAGAACAGCTCTTCAGCAACTTTGAACAGGTCAGTACGTACCGGACGCTTCAGGTTCTCGATCGCATCAATGATATCGTGGTGAACAAGTTGCTCTTTCTGAATACCAACACAGCGACCACCGTGACCTTCCATTAGAAGGTGAACAGCGTAGTTACCCATACGAGATGCAAGTACGCGGTCAAATGCTGTTGGACGACCACCACGCTGGATGTGACCAAGAACAGTAGCACGAGTTTCACGACCTGTTGCCGCTTCGATCTCTTTTGCTAGTTCGTTAGCATCCATCATTAGCTCAGTAAGAGCGATGATTGCGTGCTTTTTACCTTTAGCAATACCATCTTGGATGTTGCCAATCAGCTTCTCTTTGTCTAAACCAGTCTCTGGAGTAATGATGTACTCACAACCACCAGCAATCGCAGACATCAGTGTCAGGTCACCACAGTGACGACCCATGATCTCAACGATAGAGATACGTTGGTGAGAAGAAGAAGTATCACGCAGACGGTCAATCGCATCGATAACCGTGTTTAGCGCAGTCAGGTAACCGATAGTGTAATCTGTACCTGCGATATCATTATCGATAGTGCCTGGAAGACCGATACATGGGTAACCCATTTCAGTAAGTTTCTTCGCACCCATGTAAGAACCATCACCACCAACAACAACCAGTGCTTCAATGCCGTGCTTCTGTAGGTTTTCGATAGCTTTCTGACGAACTTCCACTTCTTTGAATTCTGGGAAACGTGCAGAACCCAGGAAAGTACCACCTTTGTTGATCACATCAGAAACGCTTGAACGATCCAGCTTCTGGATACGGTCTTCGTACAGACCTAAGTAACCATCAAATACACCGTAAACTTCTAGCCCTTCAGATAGTGCAGTACGAACTACGCCACGTACCGCGGCATTCATACCTGGTGCGTCACCGCCACTTGTCAAAACACCGATCTTCTTAATCATGCTCACCCTCGATTTTTGGGAATCTTATTTCAATTTTTACGTTAGCCGCTTTCAGAGAAGCCACCAACAAAATTCCTTTAACTGTGCAATATGTTACCTTTCCTAACTAGGAATACTACTTTTATTTGCACCAAATTATGTAACTTTTCTACTTATGTAAGAGTATTACAGCTTTGCTCATTTACTTAATTGATACATATCAGGATCACAGTTAAAAGTAGTATCGCTGAAAAGATAGTCAATAGTTAACGGTTTGTCTGTGTAACTACCCTTACCAACCTTGAGACTTCTGCGCTTTCTCTGCACCCAGTACCACCGAATATGGATCCTGATGAATTAGTACATCCGAATGGGGAAAGAGCTCAAGTAATTTATCTTCTACTTCGTCAGAGATTCGATGCGCCTCAAGCAATCGAATATTATCCTCCAGCTCTAAGTGGAGCTGAATAAAGCGTGTTGGCCCTGACATTCGCGTCCTCAGTTGGTGGACACCAAGTACACCTTCAACATCGAGACAGCACTGACGAATTGCCTTTAACTCTTCATCAGGTAACTTTCGATCGAGTAAGGTTTGCGTCGCTTCCTGAACCATCTTGAAGGCGCTGTAAAGAATAAACACACCAATACCCACCGCAAATACCGCATCCGCCTGAGTAATTCCGAACCAGCTCAAACCGAGCGCCAACATAATTGCCGCATTCATATATAGGTCAGACTGGTAATGGAGAGAGTCTGCGGCGATGGCCTGACTGCCGGTTTTTTTGACCACATGTTTTTGAAAAGTAACCAAACCAAACGTCACTGCGATAGCAAACAGGCTGACATAAACGCCGTATTCGGGAGATTGCAGCTCATGGGGTCTAAAGAAGCGTTCAATCCCGTTAAGAATCAGAAAGACAGCAGAGCCTGAAATAAACATCGCCTGAGCTAATGCGGCCAGAGATTCCGCTTTACCATGACCAAAGGTATGTTCACGGTCGGCGGGCTGTAATGAGTAACGAACGACAACCAGATTGACCAGCGATGCGGCGATATCAAGCATCGAGTCAATCAGTGAGGCCAATAGGCTAACCGAGCCAGTGACCCACCAGGCAACCACTTTCACTACCAATAATAGCGTCGCTACTATCGTCGCTGTCCAAGCCGCCATTGTCACGAGACGGGCATATTCCTGTTTCATAGTACTTTGATTAGTAAGCAAACCTGCCTTAAGTATAACCCTTCACAAGTTGAATAAAAATGACATAAAAAAAGGCGGCTTTATAGCCGCCTTATTCAAATTTACTGACAGATAATTAGCTGAAACGCTTCTGCATTTTCTCAGCGCACTCTGTTGAACGTTCTTGCTGTAGTTCAACAAACTTGGCTTTCTGCTCTGGAGTCAGAATGCTTAGCATCTTGTGCTGCTTCTCTAGCATTTTCACTTTGCGCTCTGTCTGCTGTTCAACCATAGACTTTGCCAGCTCGTTAGCTGCCGCCTGGTCAAAGTTGTCAGCTAATACTAATTGCTGCACTTTAGCGTGTTGAGCCTGTTTCTCTGCGTGGCGTGCTTCAAAGTTCTCTTTGAACGCTGCTTTCATCTCTTGCTTACCCGCTTCACGCATCTCTTTTAGCTGGTCTTTCTGAGCATCAGTCAGGTCTAGTTGACGCATGATACCGCGGTCAAAACCACCGCCACATTCACCATGGCCGCCTTTCTTGTGGTCTTTACCACCGAATGCGTACGCACTTGCTGTGCCTAATGCCAGAGGAAGAACAGCTGCTGCTAATACTACTTTTTTTGCTAATTTCATAATCATACCCTTCAATTTTGTCTGTTGGATGAGCTGTCTTCACAGCGCTTGAGTGTAGAATACGACTTGCTGCGTAAAGCAACGTCTGTAGAGCGTAAAGAATCGTAAAGAGCAACAATGACACTAAATCAATTGATGGTTTAACAGTAAACTATCGGTATCCAAACTAAGTAGAGGCTTTGCTATGCCACATATATTGCTAATTGATGACGATACGGAACTCACTAGTCTTTTGAAAGAGGTGCTCTCTTTTGAAGGATTTGAGGTATCTGAAGCAAACAACGGTGAAGAGGGACTCGAGCTACTTAGTAATGATATCGACCTGATTTTGCTTGATGTCATGATGCCGAAGCTCAATGGTATGGAAACCCTAAAACGCCTGCGCGAGAACTGGGAGACTCCCGTTTTGATGCTCACCGCAAAAGGTGAAGAGATAGATCGTGTTATTGGTCTCGAACTCGGCGCCGACGACTATTTACCAAAACCATTCAGTGACCGTGAACTACTCGCTCGCATCAGAGCGATCTTACGCCGCACCCAAAGCTCGGCCAATGGTAAGCAGGGGAAAAACTCTGACTGCATCGAATATCAAGACATTCAAATTTACCCGGGTAAACAAGAAGCCTATTGTCAGGGAGAGCTTATGGTTCTTACCACGACAGAATTCGCTCTACTCAGTCACTTTGTTCAGAATCCGGGGCAAACACTAACCAAGGAAGCGCTTAGTCTCGATGTGCTCGGTAAGCGTCTGGCGGCCTTTGATCGCGCTATCGACATGCATGTTTCTAACCTGCGTAAAAAGCTTCCTGAGCGAAAGGATGGAAAGTCTCGGATTAAAACACTTCGCGGTCGCGGCTATCTGCTGGTTGAGGAGGACTAATGCGTCTACCAAAGATTACCAGTTTGTATGGCCGAATCTTTGCCATATTTTGGTTTACCATGTTTCTGGTACTGATGGCGGTATTGTCACTGCCTCATCTGGATCCGCGCAAAGCACGCGATATTCCGGCTGACCAATATGGTCGCCTTATCGAGCTCAAAACGTCTATCGAAAAGAAATTCGTCAAAGAAGATAATCTGGCCAATATCCTGTTTAAGCTGGAAGGCTCTTCACGCTCATCGAGAGATCCAAGACCACGCTTTTTCGTCACTGACCTCGACGGCACTCTGCTCACCACTCAGAACAGAAGGGAGTTCAAGTATAAAGCGCTGCAAAACTTTATTACCAGTGTCGAACTGAACGGTAAGCCTAAGCAAAAACTCTATGGCCACTACATGCTCGCAGGTCCCTTACCTGTCACCTTAGCTCAGCAAGAGCTACTGCTATTTGTCGGCGTGAAGTGGAACCAACCTCCTCCGTTCTTGCTGCGCATGTTTGATAAGCCTTTCCAGCTACTGTTTGCGGTGATGATGGTCAGTACCCCACTGCTGCTATGGTTAGCGTGGGCATTGAGCCAACCCGCTCGTAAGCTTGAACGTGCAGCCAAGCGTGTCGCCAAGGGGGAATTTGTCGTGGATCCTAACCTTGAGAAAGGCACCAGTGAATTCAGGCAAGCTGGCGCCAGCTTCAACCAGATGGTTGAAGCAGTCAATCAGATGATTTCAGGTCAACAAAGATTACTATCCGACATCTCGCACGAGCTTCGTTCTCCCCTCACCCGTCTGCGTATGGCCAATGCACTCGCGACGCGCAAACAAGGAGAAAGCCCAGAGTTAACTCGCATTGATACCGAGGCGCAACGCTTAGAACAGATGATTGCGGAACTCCTTGAGCTATCGCGCATGCAAGTCGATAGCCATTTGAATCGTGAGCTACAGCCAGTTAGCAGCCTATGGGAAGCGATCTTCTCGGATGCTCAGTTTGAGGCAGAGCAAATGGACAAGACGTTAACCTATAGCGCGCTACCGGACTCTACGATATCTGGCAACCCTAAGTTGCTAATGAGTGCGGTAGATAACATCGTTCGCAATGCCATCTATTACGGTAAAGATCGTATCGAAGTAGATGTTGTCGCCACAGCTCAACAGATCACTATCAGTGTTGATGACAATGGCGAAGGTGTCCCTGACCATGAACTGGAAGCAATCTTCCGCCCCTTCTACCGTGTCTCTACGGCCCGTGACAGACACAGTGGTGGCACAGGTTTAGGCCTGACCATAACAGAGAGTGCCATCAGGCAGCACAGTGGAACCATAGTGGCTCAACGCAGCAAACTGGGTGGTTTATGTGTAACGATAACCCTGCCACTCAATAGCGATAATACCCCTACAAAATCATAGTTGATAATAGATCTCATTATCATTTAAAGTAAATCCTTCGATTACGGAGGATTTACTATGTCGCACACTTTTCCTGAACTTCCTTACACTTACAACTCCCTTGAACCTTACATTGATGCAAAAACAATGGAGGTTCATTACAGCAAGCACCACAGAACCTACTACGACAAATTCATCGCTGCAATCAAGGACAGCGAACTGGAGTCAACCAACCTAAGTGACATTTTCGCACAGATCTCACAACACTCACCTGCGGTAAGAAACAATGGTGGTGGTTACTACAATCATATTCTGTACTGGAACTGTATGACACCAAACGGTGGTGGTACTCCAAGCGGCGCTTTAGCTCAGGCGATCAATGATACCTTTGGTAGCTTTGCAGAGTTTCAGGATCAGTTTGCTCAGGCGGCGATCAATACATTCGGTTCAGGCTTCGCGTGGCTTGTGGTCAAGGATGGTCAGCTACACATCAGCTCAACCACCAATCAGGATAACCCACTGATGGATGTTGCTGAGGTTCAGGGCGAGCCAATTCTTGCTCTCGATGTTTGGGAGCACGCCTACTACATCAGCTATCAAAACCGTCGCCCAGACTACATTGATGCGTGGTGGAACGTGGTCAACTGGGATGCTGTCAGCGAATTCTACGCAGTCGCACTAGCACAAGGCCGATAACAAAAACTCACAACGTCAGACTTGGCGGCCGTGGCAAGCCGCCTTATACTTTCAAGCCTCATTTCCATCAACAATTAAGAATTCCAATATGTTTGATATCGCCCTATATGAGCCAGAGATCGCTCCCAACACCGGCAACATTATTCGTTTATGTGCCAACTGCGGAGCCAACCTGCATTTGATTGAGCCATTAGGGTTTGATTTGGAAGAGAAGAAAGTACGCCGAGCAGGGCTGGACTACCATGATCTTGCGCGCGTCACTCGCCACAAAGACTATCAGGCATTTGTCGACTACTTAGAGAAGGAGCGCGGTGACTACCGTATCTTCGCCTGCACCACTAAAACCACAGGCCATCATGTTGATGCTAACTTCCAGAAAGGCGATGTGCTGCTATTTGGTCCTGAGACCCGTGGCCTGCCAGCAGAGCTCATCGAAAGCATGCCAATGGAACAGCGTATCCGCATCCCGATGATGCCAGATGCACGTAGCTTAAACCTTTCAAATGCAGTCGCGATTATTGCTTTTGAGGCATGGCGACAAATGGGGTTTGAGGGCGCGCAATAGCGAGAAGCGAGAAGCGAGAAGCGAGAAGCGAGAAGCGAGAAGCGAGAAGCGAGAAGCGAGAAGCGAGAAGCGAGAAAATCATGGAAGGTTGACGTGAAAGCGTCAACCTTTTTCTGGATTTTAAACGTAAGTCCCTAACAAAAAACTCTATATCAGATACCTACTCAGCATCTATAACGTGCACCTCTCGAAGGGCGCAGCCCGTTCTACATTCTCGTAGGACGAAGTCCGTTCTCGAAGCGAAGCGATCTAGCATATCGAAGGGCGTAGCCCGATCTCGAAGCGCAGCGTTCTAGCATCTCGCAGCACTACGGACGCGTAACAAAACCTACCGCTTGGTATGCTTTCTTCAGAGTTTCAGCGGCACGAGCAGACGCTTTTTCAGCACCCTGCTTCATTACTTGATCCATGTATGCACGGTCAGCGCGGATGCGGTGGTATTCAGCCTGAATCGGCTCAAGCATAGCAACAAGGGCTTCACCTACATCTTTCTTAAACGGACCATACATCTCAACGCCTTGGTATTGCGCTTCGATCTCTTCAAAGCTCTTACCTGTCGCCGCTGAGTAAAGACCCATTAGGTTCGAAATACCTGCTTTGTTATCCCAGTCATGAGCAATACGTGGTGGAGTTTCAGCGTCTGTCTGAGCTTTGTTAATCTTCTTGATGATTGACTTAGGCTCTTCTAGCAGCGTGATAACGTTCTTACGGTTATCATCTGACTTCGACATCTTCTTGGTTGCGTCTTGCAGGCTCATAACGCGTGCATTCACAGTTGGAATGTACGGCTCAGGTACCTGGAAAATTGGCTGTTCCGGCGCGTAGATGTTATTGAAGCGGTTAGCAATGTCACGCGCTAGTTCAAGGTGTTGCTTCTGGTCACTACCTACAGGTACCTGATGTGCACCGTACAGAAGGATATCTGCCGCCATCAGCACTGGATAATCAAATAGACCAACGTTTACATCACCAAACTGGCTAGAGCTGTCTTTTGAGTAACGTGCAGACTTATCTTTAAACTGAGTCATACGGCTCAGCTCACCCATCTGGGTGTAACAGTTAAGAAGCCAACCAAGTTGAGCATGCTCTGGTACGTGTGACTGAACAAATAGCGTGCTCTTTTGCGGATCAACACCAACAGCCAGACAGATTGCCAGTGCATCCAGAGTCGCTTCATGCAGAGCTTTAGGATCCTGACGAACCGTAATCGCGTGAAGGTCTACTACACAGTATTGGCAATCATAGTCGTCTTGCATCTGTTGCCATTGACGTAGAGCACCCAAGTAGTTACCGATACTTAGTTCACCTGATGGTTGAACACCACTCAATACGATGGGTTTGCTCATGGGAATGATTCCTTTGACTTCTTAATCTAAATAAATGAAAAAAACCGTGTCGGCTCAGGTTATCAATCACCTAGTGACACGGTTTACTCAGTGTACTCATTAGCGAGTATTTTGGAAGATCTTTTATTGCGCTTCAGCGCAAACCGTTACAACATCGACTAAATCTGCGATGGTGTCCGCGACGTGATCAGGCTGAGAGTCTGAGATAGGCTCGCCGTGGTTGTAGCCGTAAGTCAAACCGAACGAATGACATCCAGCATTCTTAGCCGCTTTAATATCGTTACTTGAGTCACCGACCATCATCATCTCATGTGGCTGGCAGTTATGTTTCTCAAGTAACCAGTTGAGAGCCATCGGGTTCGGTTTTTTCTCCGGGAACGTATCGCCACCAATCACATCGACAAAATACTTATCGATACCGTGCTTAGCGAGAACCTCAGGAACAAACTTCGATGGCTTATTGGTAACAAGCGCCATGGTAAAGCCTGCTTTGTCCAGCTCAGCCAATGTCTCTTTCACCGTCGGGTAAAGGTGACTAAGCTTATGACCACTTTTTTCATAGTAATCATCGAACAGAACTCGCGCTTTAGCGTGTAGCTCAGGATCTAAATCCGGTGAGACCGTCAGGCTGCGGCTAAGTGAGCGACCAATAAGAACATCAGCACCGTTACCTACGTAATCACGTACCTGCTCTTCAGTAACAGCAGGGAAACCCAGAGCCTGTACCGCTTGATCAGCAGCAACAGCTAAATCAGGTACACTGTCTAGTAGCGTACCGTCTAAATCAAATGCGATTAGTTTAATCTGGCTCATCGAGTTAGTTAACCTTTGCCAGTTCAGCGCGCATTTGATCGATCACTTCTTTGTAATCTGGCTGGTTGAAGATAGCAGAGCCTGCTACGAACATATCCGCGCCCGCTTCAGCGATCTCTTTGATGTTATCTACTTTTACGCCGCCGTCGATTTCCAGACGAATATCACGACCAGATTCATCGATCATCTTGCGTACAGCACGTAGCTTATCAAGCGTATTTGGAATGAAAGACTGGCCACCAAAACCTGGGTTAACAGACATCAGTAGAATCATGTCAACTTTATCCATGATGTACTCAAGGTGCGACAGAGGAGTAGCAGGGTTCAGAACGACACCAGCTTTACAGCCGTGCTCTTTAATCAGTTGCAGAGTACGATCAACGTGTTCTGAGGCTTCAATATGGAAGGTGATCATCGATGCACCCGCTTTAGCGAAATCAGGCACGATGTTATCAACTGGCTTAACCATTAGGTGAACATCGATTGGTGCAGTGATGCCGTAGTCACGTAGCGCTTTACAGATTGGCGCACCGAAAGTCAGGTTCGGTACGTAGTGGTTATCCATTACGTCGAAGTGAACCACGTCAGCACCAGCCGCGAGTACTTTTTCAACGTCTTCACCCAAGCGAGCAAAGTCTGCAGACAGAATCGATGGAGCGATAAGGAAATCTTTCATACCTGACCTCTAGTAGTATTTGGCATCATTGCATTCAAAATAGATTCTCTGAATCACAGAGTATTTTGCGCGCAATTCTACCTAAGCTAAAGGCCAGAAGATAGGGAAGCTTGATGAAATGTGATTATTCGCTGTCTGATGGCTTGAATAGCGCCAACAGTTCATCAACTTTGTTACGCCCTGCGCCATTGCGACTGATGGTGCGTTTGACCTTAACCACATTCAGTTCTGCGCCATGGTAAAGACGACGCGTTAAGGTTGTATCGTGGTTAGATATCAGAACGGGAATACCGCGTTCTACTGCCGCTCGTTCAGCAACGTCTGCCAATGCAGCCTGATCATCAAGACTGAAACCGTTGCCTGCATAAGAGGTAAAGTTGGCAGTATTAGACAGCGGCGCATAAGGTGGATCACAGTAAACAACACTGCCTTTACGCGCTCGCTTAAAGGTCTCATGATAGCCTTCACAAACAAAGGTCGCTTTCTTCGCTTTTTCAGCAAAGAACTCCAGCTCAGCTTCTGGGAAATAAGGCTTTTTGTATGAGCCAAACGGAACGTTGAAACCGCCCTTCTTGTTGTAACGGCATAGGCCATTAAAGCCAAAGCGGTTCATGTATAAGAAAGCCAGCGAGCGGTACATCACGTCGTCAGTCGCGTTAAATTGCTGACGAATATCGAGATAGGCTTCTTTACGGTTGTTCTCCGCGCAGAACCAGCGTTTCGCTTCCGAAATGTACTCTTGTGGATTCGATTTGAGTAGATTGTAGAGGTTGATTAGATCTGGGTTGATATCAGCCAGCAGGTATTGTTCGTAATCGGTATTGAGAAAAACTGAACCAGCACCTACGAACGGTTCTACCAGTTTACGTGCCTCAGGCAAGTGACGCTGGATATCTTCGACAAGTCCGTATTTACCACCTGCCCATTTCAGGAAGGCTCGCTGCTTCTTCATCTACTGCTCTATCTATCAACCACAAATTAAGGCTGCGGAATGTAACATATTTTGCAATTAATCTCAGGCTATTTTCTGATGAAAAGCAATCTAGTTGCTCTGGCTACCACGATCTATCTCACGCTGAACTTGATTTAGTGATTTCGCCCACGGGTCGAGACTTTGTAACTCACTCGATAAGCCCGCAACAGCATCACGTGCAACCTGAATGGTCGGGTAGTTTTGGTAGGTAATAATGTACCACTCAACGTCATTGCGAACCGTTGGGTAGATAAACACCTGATTGTTAAGCTGGTGTTTATCGATAAATTTCTGAACCTCCTCAAGAGATCTCACCGCGGCGAGTTGCAGGGTGTAGCTACGAGAAGAAAAACTCTTTAGCTCATCTTTGGTAAACGAGAACTTAATGACCGTCTCTTCTTCAACAGGTGCTGACTGTGCTTCTACTTCAGGCTCTTCGGCTGGGGCTGGTTCTTCAACCATCGATTGCTCAACCACTTCATCGATAGCACTGGTATCAGCCTGTTCAGGCTTATCTTCCATTAAGGCATCGACAACGTCAGAGGTAATAACGACACGCTGATGATCGTCATCCGCGTTGCCAACACTGGTCACCTGCTCGGTAACGTCTGGCGGTAGCGCTAACGAGTCGTCATCCGCATTCGCTAATGTCGGGTCAACCACTGGCTCTGGCTCAATAACAGCCGTTGCTGAATCAGAATCCGTTGCAGTTTCAGGTAAGGTAGGAATCACTGTCTGTTCAATCGACTCAGTGATCTGCTGCGCTTTATCATCCGCTGATGGCTGCATCATCATCCACCAGTAACCACCACCAATTAACACCAATAGAGTGATAACTAACAAGGCAATATTGATTGGTGAACCCACTATTGAGCGGATAATAATCCTTTTTTCCACTTTATAATCCCCTAAAGCCATAATCTCACCAGGGCGGCGAGCGACCGTGCGATACGCATTACGTACCCGCTTCTCCATGTCATCTTCGACAAATCGAATCACCAAATGTTCAAAAAAACGATCCGCTTCTTGTTGACTAAGTGGTTCAATTTCAAGATCAATTGGCTTGTGTTCCTGACCATAACTCAAACGGGTCAATAACGCATCCATACTGTTGGACTCTGCAAACAACAGCACATTGACGGTCCAATTTTGATTGGCCTGCGCTTCCAGCACCAGCATCCAAAGCTCGGAAACAAAAGATTCACTCAGCAGATGAGCATCATCAACCGCAATAACAACATCGCAGCTTTCGCCATCCATCAGGCGAGTGAAAGATTCGACAAGAGAGTCAGAAGGATTAAAAAGAGGTTCTGATACGAGTTGAGTCAGAATTGTCGAACGACGCTGATCATCACCTTGGTTAGCGTGACACATAAGTAGTGACTGGTTTTTATCCTGAGCCCAAGCTTCAAGATAATACTGTGCTAACCAGGTTTTACCTGCCCCTGGCGCACCACCAAGCGTAACCAAGTTTGAGCCAAAATTAGTTAACAGCTGCAGTCGTTCTAGCAGTTCTGTTTGAGAGTCTAATTCCAACACACGTGGATCATGCGCCAAGCTCATTTTCGTTATCCTAATGAAAAAATGAGTAGTACCAAACTGACCGAATAAGGGTCAGTTTGGTATTACAGACTAGAAGAATTATAGGGTGCGTGCGAAGTCGATTGCTTGCTCAAGTACCGACTCTGGGACACCTTTAACCACTTCGGCTGTCCCTATACTGGTAGGGAGAATCAGACGAAGTTCACCAGCCAGCACCTTCTTGTCGCGCATCATATGCTTCATAAAGTCCGCAAATGACATCTGCTCAGGTGTATGAACTGGTAGTTGTGCTCTCTTCAGTATAGAAATAATTCGTTCAACTTGCTGCTCGCTGATAAGCCCTTGAAGCTGTGCAGTTTTTGCAGCCATGACAGTGCCAGACGAAACTGCTTCACCGTGTAGCCAGTTACCATAACCTAACTCTGCTTCAATCGCATGACCAAATGTATGACCTAGGTTCAGTAACGCACGAATTCCAGACTCTTTTTCATCTTGAGCCACAACTTCTGCTTTGATTTCGCAGCAACGCGCAATGGCGTAAGTTAGTGCTTGCTCATCGAGCTGATACAGTTTATCGAGGTTCTCTTCCAACCAAACGAAGAACGCTTGGTCATAGATGATGCCGTATTTGATGACTTCCGCGATACCAGCAGCAAACTCACGCTGTGGCAGGGTTTTCAAACAATCAGTATCAATCACCACGGCTTTTGGCTGGTAGAAGGCACCAATCATGTTTTTACCCAGCTTGTGGTTTACCGCAGTTTTACCACCAACCGATGAATCTACCTGAGACAGTAGTGTGGTTGGGATCTGAATAAAGTCGACACCACGTTGATAACAAGCGGCAGAGAAGCCAACTAAATCACCAATTACGCCACCACCGAGTGCAATTACAACCACATCGCGGGCATAGTTGCCTTCGAGCAAGTAGCTCATAACGGTATTGAAGGTATCCAGTGATTTGTATTGCTCGCCATCTGGCAGCTCTAACACAGATGCATCGCAGCCAAGCTGCTCTAAAAGAGAGAGGATTTTATCGGCATAAAGAGGGGCAACAGTCACGTTAGTAATGACTACAACCTTTTGTTTTGCTGATAAAAAAGAAAGGTGGGCCGGATCATTAAATAATCCGGCGCCAATTGAGATTGGATAGCTACGCTCACCTAAACTGACCGTAATCCGTTCCATGGGTATTCTCCAGTTGCTAAAAGTCTTAACGTTCTTCTAGCATTTTTACGATCTGGTTGGCTACCACTTTTGCACTTTGATCGTCTGTACGTACT
>ENA-OWNT01002046-OWNT01002046.1-seawater-metagenome-genome-assembly--contig:-NODE-2046-length-22258-cov-5.834318_pt1 | contig 22258 bp, 19 predicted proteins | sample MGYA00238136_ERZ651165 | MGnify/ENA primary metagenome ERZ651165 (study PRJEB26861, sample SAMN08777766) | seawater metagenome | isolation source: coastal seawater | place: USA: Florida | collected...
GTAGCTGAACTGTTACCTGTAAAAGTGATCTCGATTGCGTTGCTCAATACAAGGTTAGTTGTTTGAGAAGCAGAAGAGTTTTGGTTGTTCTCATCAGGACCGCCTGTAGCGAAAGCTGATAAGCTAATAGAACCGAAAGCGATGATTGCGATGATCTTTTTCATAATTGTTTGTTTTTGTTAGTTGTTAGTTTGATTGATTTAGTTGTTTGTTCGTTTGTTGATACAAAGATGCGACGCGGACAGACATATGGGAAATTTTCGCCTTCGGTTAACCTGCCGTTTGCAACCCGCTAACAAGCCGTTAACAAATACCGGCTCACTCCGGGCTGTACTGAAATGACTGATAAAAACATAAGTACCAACCTTTTAAACAAATAAGAGTCCCGTATATACGGGACTCTTATTATATTGTAAGGAAAGAAAAGACTTATTGTTGAGTAGCTGTGTAAACCACGTCTACTGCGTAAGTACCTGCAGGGTAAGCAAAACCCGGAGTAGCCTTATACTTCACACTGAAGGTCTGGTTACCACCACGATCAGCTGCGGTGATCAGGTCCTGGTTGCTGCTTGTTAAAGTAGCGTAAGCAGTAGAAGAGAAAGGGTTAGCTATAGAACCACCTGTACCGTTTGCTGTAACTTTTACAGCAAGTACACCGCTCACAGGCATTGTAGGAGCAGGAGTTGTAGTACCTGTGTAAGAGAAGTTAGCAGCGTTAGCCTTAACAGCTACTGAAAAGTTCTTGTTAGAACGAACTTTCAGTTCCTGTGCGTCACTCTCAACACCGTTAGCATAATCATTAACAGTTGTGAAAGGGATAGTAACATCAGCACCTGTGGCGCTTGAGTTACCTGTAAAAGTGATCTCAATTGCGTTGCTCAGGCTCAGTTGAACTGTCTGAGAAGCAGAAGAAGACTGGTTGTTCTGGTTTTGTGCATTAGCTGCGAAACCGAAAGAAGCCAGGAACGATGCGAATAATATTACTTTTTTCATTTTGTTTGTTGTTTTTTTTATTTGATTGATTTGGTTGTTTGTTCGTTTGTTGATACAAAGATGCGACCACTACACATACCTGGGAAATATTCGCCACCGGTTAACTGTGCGTTTGCAATGCGCTAACAGGCTGTTAACAAATAATTGCGGCATCTAATAGCCTCTAAACACAGTAATATCAATAGTTTACCTTTACAAAAAGCTAACTCATGATAACAGGCAATAACAAACTACACTTGAGTGCGACTATCCTGCTATTCAGCATCCTCCTGTTAAGTTGCGGTAATAAGCAGGACCGGTCTTATACCAACCCGGAAATGGACTCACTGCTTGCACTCATTCAACTACCCGAAGGTTTTTCTATAAGTATATATGCAGATAGTGTACCCAACGCACGCTCGCTGGCTCTGGGCGATAAAGGGACTGTGTTTGTAGGCAACAGGCGCGAGGATAAGGTTTATGCATTGGTAGATGAAGACAACGACGGCAGAGCCGACAAGCGTTACATTATAGATGAAGGAATGAATATGCCCAACGGCGTGGCATTCAGGAACGGAGCATTGTATGTAGCTGAAGTAAATAAAGTATGGCGTTATGATAATATAGAAGACAACCTGGCTACCCCACCCGCTAAAGTGCTGGTAAGCGATAATTATCCGGGTGACGGCCACCATGGATGGAAATACATTGCCTTCGGGCCGGATGATAAGCTATATGTACCCATCGGTGCACCCTGCAATATCTGCGACAATAGTACAACTGATACACGCTATGCATCCATCACCCGTATGAACCCTGACGGTAGTGATTACGAAGTATTTGCTAATGGCGTACGCAACTCTGTGGGCTTCGACTGGCACCCGCAAACAAAGGAACTTTGGTTTACAGACAACGGCAGGGACAACCTTGGTGATGATGTACCTAATGATGAACTGAACAGGGCATACGAGCAGGGATTACACTTTGGCTATCCGTACTGCCATGCCGGTGATGTAAAAGACCCCGAATTCGGCGACAACCACCCTTGCGGTAATTATATACCCCCCACTCAGAAACTGGCGCCTCATACCGCCTCATTAGGCATGAAGTTTTATACAGGCGATATGTTTCCTGCTGACTATAAGGATCAGATATTCATTGCAGAGCATGGTTCATGGAACAGGACAGACCCTATCGGCTATCGTGTAACACTGGTAAAACTTGACGGCAATAAGGCTGTTAGCTACGAACCATTTGCCGAAGGCTGGCTGCAAAAAGGTGTACCATGGGGCAGGCCTGTAGCGCTTTTGCAACTGCCAGACGGCTCACTCCTCGTGTCTGATGACTACGGCGGCAGGGTCTTCAGAATTACTTATAAGCAATAGCCTCATATGTGAAGATTACCCTAAAGCGGCCTGTTTAACAGTTTATTGGCACAACTTGGAATCGATTTTGGATAGGTTACAGTGTACCAAAATCTAGAATTATGAGCAGGTTATTAAAAATACAGGGATTTGCAGTGCTGTTGATGGCATTAATAGCAACTACTGCTCCGGTAAAACAATTACAGGCACAACCAAACGTTTCTGTTTCGTTCCAGATGTTTTATAATGATCTGCAACCATACGGACAATGGATAGATTACCCGCAGCATGGTTATTGCTGGGTGCCGAATGTTGGCCGCGATTTCCGTCCCTATTATACAAACGGTTACTGGGCCATGACGGAATACGGTAATACATGGGTATCCAACTACAACTGGGGTTGGGCACCGTTCCACTACGGTAACTGGACATACGATGATTACTATGGATGGATATGGGTACCCGGTACTACATGGGGGCCCGCATGGGTAAGCTGGCGCAACGGTGGTGGCTACTACGGTTGGGCGCCGATAGCACCGGGCGTGAATATCAACGTAGCTGTGGGCAACTATAACTGTAGTCCTAACTGGTGGGTATTTATTCCGCAAAGGCATATTTACGCACGCAACTATCGCAGCTACTGGAGAGGTCCGCAGTATAACACGACCATTATACGCAATACGACCATCATTAATAATACATACATCAACAATAACCACAGGTATGTATCAGGTCCGCGCAGGGCCGAGGTGGAACGTGTAACAGGACAACGCGTAAGAACTTACGGTGTACGTAGCGAGATGAGGCCCGGCAGGTCAGGCATAAGAGGCAATACCCTGAATGTATACAGGCCAAACGTAAACAGCAGGCAGAACGAACGTCCTGAGCGCTATGTAAGTGCCAACGAAGTAAGAAGCCGCAGCGCCGGTACAAGATCAACCCCGCGTACCAGTGCGCCTAACAGGACAACAAGTCCACAACGTCAGCGCAACGAGGTAGCAAGCAGGCCTAATACGCCAAACAACAGTCGCCCCGCACGCACGTCAGCTCCCGCCCGCAATCCGCAACAGCAGCAGCGTATCACGGAGCGCAGGCAGCAGTCATGGCAGCAACAGAGAAGCCAGCCTGCAAGACAGAACAATACAAGAGCGACAACTCCGCAGCGCAGGCCACAAACTGCCAACAGGAGTACGCCACAAAGAGCGAGAACACAATCAAGGCCGCAAACCAACCACAGGGCTACACAGCCTGCAAGGCAATCAACGCAGCGTGCCGCAAGCCCGGCAAGGTCACAACCATCACGTGGTCAGTCTGCACGGTCAGGAGCAAGTAATAACAGGAGCAGCAGAGGAGGAGATAGAGGACGTTAAGAGAATAGTGGATAGATGGAATAGTACCCCCGCTCCGGTGTAATGCCGGGCGGGGTTCTTTTTTACCAGGCCAATGCGCTCGCACCAAGTATAGCAGCATCTGCATCAGGCAGCGCCGAAGGCAGTAATTCTATTTTACCCTGGTACATACTCAGCAGGTCTGCTTCCATATATTTTTTCACAGGTGTATATAGCACATCCCCCGCCTTCGCCAGCCCACCAAACAATATTATAGCTTGCGGCGAAGTAATAGCCACTGCATTGGCCAGTGTCTGCCCGAGTATCATAGCAGTATAGTCAAATATTTCTATCGCCAGTGCATCCCCCGCCATGGCAGCATCATGAATAACCTTAGCAGATAAATTGTCCTGCTTGTTTCTTAATAACGATGTGCCATCCCGTTGGGCTAATAATTCGTTTGCAGTTATCACAATACCCGTTGCAGAGCAATACCTCTCCATACATCCATTGCACCCGCAGCCACAAGCCCTGCCATCACGCACCGCTATCACATGCCCCAGTTCTCCCGCAAAACCATCATGCCCGTATATCAGCTGACCGTTGGCTACAAAACCGCTGCCTACACCCGTGCCCAGTGTCACCATGATAAAGTCCTTCATACCCCTTGCGGCACCATACATCATTTCGCCCATGGCAGTAGCGTTGGCATCGTTTGTAAGTGTTACTTTATAACCTAACGCGTTACTCATCATATCCGCCAATTGTATCCTGCCTCTCCACGGCATATTAGGTGCGTCTACTATTTCACCCGTATAAAAGTTGCCGTTAGGTGCACCTACCCCTACACCATTTATATTGTCCTTACCTGCATGCGCTTCAAACTTTTTCACCTCAGTTTCAATAGCAGCTATATACTGCTCCACCGTTTCAAAACCCCTTGTAGGCATAGTAGCCTGCATCAATATCTGTCCCCTTCTGTCCGCCAGCCCCAGCGATGTTGTGGTACCGCCAATATCTATACCTATGGCAAATGATTTATTCATGATTTACTTTTAGAGTGGGGAAAATACAAATAATACTGCGTACCATTTTCGCCAAACAGTACAGAGTTTTAATAGCCCCGTCCTTTAGGGCGGGTGTTAATAAACACATTTGAGCGGCTTCAGCCAAACAATTAATACGTAATAATTTGGCTAAAGCCCTGCAATGCAGAACTCCTCCCACCGCCTAAAGGCAGTGGCAATTGAAAACACATATTTATAAGACGTTGTTTTGTGCTCCTATTTCATCTATCCGGATAAAACTTTCCCGACAATTGCTGTATATTGGTATTCAGCTACAAACTATACTAATGCAGTCAAACAATAAAAACTCATACGCTACCTCGCTGTTCCTTGTAGGTTGCCTGTTCTTCATATTCGGTTTCATCACATGGCTCAACGGTAGTCTCATACCGTTTCTCAAGCTGGCGTGCGAACTCACCAATTCGCAATCTTACCTGGTAGCAACAGCATTTTTTGCTTCCTACTTTGTTATGGCGCTACCATCGTCTATGATACTGCGCAAAACAGGATTTAAAAAAGGCATGAGCCTCGGCCTGCTCATCATGGCTGCGGGTGCTGCAATATTTATTCCCGCCGCACTGCAACGCAACTATGTTATTTTCCTTATTGGCTTATTTACACAAGGGCTTGGCCTCACCATACTGCAAACAGCTACCAACCCGTATGTAACTATTCTCGGACCGGAAGAAAGTGCCGCGCAACGTATCAGCATCATGGGTATAGCCAACAAAGTAGCGGGGGCTATTGGTAGTATCCTGATGGCTGGTTTATTACTAAAAGGTGTACTGGCTATACAGGAGCAATTAGAAACAACCGTTGACGCTGCAGCCAAAACCGAACTGCTGAATGAACTCATGCAGCGCATCATCAATCCGTACATTGCTATTGCTGTTTCACTCGCGGTACTGGCCGTGCTCATATTACTATCACCACTACCCGAGGTTAATGACGAAGAAGAGAATCCTGATACTGATAATGCTGCAAGCTCGTCTATATGGCACCATAAATACTTGTTCCTGGGCGTGCTGGGTATATTCTTTTATGTAGGTGCAGAGGTTATTGCCGGCGACTCCATCATAGCCTACGGTACATCAATGGGCATTGGCGAAGATGAAGCTAAATTCTTTACCAGCTACACCCTTGCGGGTATGTTGGCGGGCTACCTGTTAGGCATCATCCTGACACCAAAATTCTTGTCGCAGGAAACCATGCTGAAGATATGTGCCGCACTCGGCATAGCGCTCACCATATGCGTTATGCTCACATCAGGGCGAATATCTATTTACTGCCTTGCAGCGCTCGGTATTGCAAACGCCATCATGTGGCCCGCAATATGGCCTATGTCCTTAAAAGGTTTGGGCAAGTTTACCAAAACAGGTTCCGCATTACTCATTATGGGTATCATTGGTGGTGCCATTATACCACCACTTTTCGGCTGGATGATAGACATGATGGGCAGCCAGGCATCAGCATACATCATACTCATACCCTGCTACCTCTATATCCTGTACTTTGCTGTAAGCGGGCATAAGGTGGGGTATAAGGAGAAATAGATGATTACACACATTTACCAAAAGGCTTATGTTATCATAAGATGCCCGATCATTAATACCTTTGCAAACATATAATCGATATTATATGAACCTGCACATTAAAAATATGGTCTGTAACCGCTGTAAGCTTGTTGTAAAATCCGAACTTGAAAAAGTGGGGTTGCATCCTCTTGTCATTAACCTGGGGGAAGTCATTTTGCAGGAGGATCAGCTGAGCCCGGAACAGGCTGAAGCTATACAGTCATCTTTCAATGAACTGGGATTTGAAATAATAGATGATAAGAAAAGCGCCCTGATCGCAAAAATCAAAACACTGATCATTGAGCTGGTTCATCAAAATGATAGTGACTTGAACATAAACCTGTCTGATCATCTGAGTCACAAACTCCATCATGACTATTCATACTTAAGCAATCTTTTTTCCGGCATAGAAGGCACTACAATAGAGAAGTATTATATCAACCAGAAAATAGAAAAAGTTAAAGAACTGCTGGTATATGATGAACTGTCGTTGAGCGAAATTGCTTTTAAATTGAATTACTCAAGCGTTGCCCACCTGAGTGCACAGTTCAAGAAAGTGACCGGCCTTACCCCTACCCATTTCAAAAGTGTGACTTCCATTAAGAGAAAGCCTCTTGATGAAGTATAAAAACATATAAATTTTCTCCAAAATAGTATAACAGCTCTACAAGTAGTTGTCCTGACCTTTGTATTACTAATTAATACAACGATGGCAACTACGAATGAACAACCGATTTATATTCCGCTGGAAGGTGTAGAAAGTGAGCACTGCTCGCTTATTGTTGACAATGCGCTAAAAAGCATAGCAGGCATACAGACACACCGTGTAGAACTCAACAATCAGCGGGCTGTAATAACATCAGGCAAGGAAGGAATTATACCGGAAGCTGTAAAAACCATACGAGACCTGGGCTATGGTGTAACTACTGTAAAGAGTACTATACCTGTCTTACAGATGACCTGCGCATCCTGTGCGGTTAGCGTAGAGAGCATGATCAAAAGCCTGCCGGGTGTTGTTTCAGCTTCGGTAAATTTTGCAACAACTACAGTATCCGTAGAGTACCTGCCCAACATGGTACATGTGGATGATATGAAAGCGGCTGTGCAATCAATAGGTTATGACCTGCTGGTTGAGGAAAAGGCGAAAGAACAGGAGTCGCTGGATGCAATACATGAGCAAAAGTTTCGCCAACTACGACTCAGAACAATAGGTTCAGTAGTATTGTCTCTTCCGGTGGTAGTAATAGGCATGTTCTTTATGGATATACCTTATGCCAATTATATCATGTGGTTATTCTCTACACCTGTTATCCTGGTATTCGGTAAAGACTTTTTCATAAATGCATGGAAACAGGCAAAACACAGGTCGGCCAATATGGACACACTGGTAGCGCTCAGCACAGGTGTAGCCTATTTATTCAGTGTGTTCAATACATTATTTCCAGAATACTGGCACGAAAAAGGGCTACATGGTCATGTGTATTTCGAAGCATCCTCAGTAGTCATTGCTTTTATCCTATTAGGAAAGCTCTTAGAAGAAAAGGCAAAGGGCAATACATCTACTGCCATTAAAAAGCTCATGGGGCTGCAACCAAAAGTTGTTACTGTAGTGCATGAAGGCGGACATCATATGGAGATACCAATAGATAAAGTACAGAAAGGTAATATTATCATGGTTAAGCCCGGGGAAAAGGTAGCCGTAGATGGCACTGTAACGGAAGGTAGCTCATATGTAGACGAAAGTATGCTTAGTGGCGAGCCAGTAGCGGTATTAAAGAATGCGGGAACTCAGGTTTTTGCCGGTACAATAAACCAGAAAGGCAGCTTCCTTTTCGAAGCTGATAAAGTAGGCTCAGAGACGATGCTGGCACAGATAATCAGGATGGTGCAGGATGCGCAAGGCAGTAAAGCCCCTGTTCAAAAACTGGTAGATAAAATAGCGGGTATTTTCGTCCCTATAGTTATCGCCATAGCTATTATCACATTTATAGCCTGGCAGGTATCCGGTGTTGAAAACAGCTTTACGCAAGGTTTAGTAGCCCTGGTAACAGTGTTGGTTATAGCATGCCCATGTGCTTTAGGTCTGGCTACACCAACAGCCATCATGGTGGGTGTTGGTAAAGGTGCGGAACATGGCATATTAATTAAAGATGCAGAAAGCCTGGAGCTGGCTAAGAAAGTAAATGCAGTTATACTTGACAAAACCGGTACCATTACTGAAGGCAAACCTGTAGTGAATGATATTGCATGGCTCAACAACGACGACAGTGCAACAGATGTGCTTATCAGCATTGAACAACAATCAGAACACCCGCTGGCAGAGGCGGTAGTAAGCTATTTCGGGAAGAAAGCTACGAGCAAAGTAACTGACTTTGACAGTATAACAGGCAAGGGTGCCGGCGCAAAGGTTAATAATAACAAATACTATGTGGGCAACAGAAGGTTACTGGAAGAACAGAAAATAATCATAGACGAGGCACTGGAGACAAAGGCTGCACAATGGCAAAAGGCGTCCAAAACAGTCATCTGGTTTGCCGACAGCACTAAGGCGTTAGCAGTACTCGCCATTGCAGACAAAATAAAAACAACATCTGTCAAAGCGATAGAACAGTTGCGCAATGCGGGTATAGATGTATATATGCTGACAGGGGATAATGAAGCTACCGCTAAAGCCATTGCAGCACAAACCGGTATAACAAATTATAAGGCTGAAGTCTTGCCCGAACAAAAGGCAGCTTTTATTAAGGAGTTGCAGCAGCAAAATAAAATAGTCGCTATGGTTGGCGATGGCATAAACGACAGTACGGCACTTGCACAATCAGACGTAAGCATCGCTATGGGTAAAGGTAGCGACATAGCCATGGATGTAGCCAAAATGACTATTATATCATCCGATCTTACCAAAATATCCGATGCTATCAGGCTTTCAAAACAAACTGTTCGCACCATACATCAAAACCTTTTCTGGGCATTTATATACAACATCATCGGTATACCAATAGCAGCCGGCATACTATATCCGGTAAACGGTTTTTTACTCAATCCTATGATTGCCGGTGCTGCAATGGCACTGAGTAGCGTAAGTGTTGTGAGCAACAGTTTACGTTTAAAGTGGAGCAGGTAAATAATATAAATCACAACCATGATTGTGTAACAACAGGTATGAAATGTCGACATAATTTTGAACAATAAAACAAATAAAATGGAATCCTTACAATTTAAAACCAATATCAATTGCGGCGGATGTGTCGCCAAAGTAACACCTTCTCTCAACGCAGCTGATGGCATCTGCCACTGGAAAGTAGACACTGAGAATAAAGACAAAATACTCACCGTGCATTCAGACGGCATAACTGAAGAAGAAGTAATTGCAACCGTAGAAAAAGCGGGTTTCAAAATTGAATCAATAAAATAAACGTTTATGAAAACAATCAACGCAACCTTAATGTTATTACTATGCAGCTTCTTAGCAATGGCGCAGAGCAGCAATGCAGTCCTGGATGCATACCTAAAGGTAAAAAACGACCTGGTACGATCTGAAAGTAAAAAAACAATAACTGATATCAATACGCTGAAAAAAGCTGTTGCCGAATCTGACATCAGTAATAAGAATGCATTAAGTAAAGCAGTAGATAAAATGTCAAAAAGTACTGACATAGAAAAACAAAGGAATGGTTTTGCGGAAGTTTCAACGCTATTATGGGCAGTAGTGAAAGATGACACAACTATAAACCACCCTGTATATTACCAGTACTGCCCGATGAAAAAATCGTACTGGATAAGCAATGAAGCTGATATCAAAAATCCATACTACGGAAACAAAATGCTTACCTGCGGCAATGTTGCGGAACAGACTAAATAAATGACGGTAATCAAATGGATATTCAAAAAGCTCTTTACACGGCACTGTTGTCGTTAGGATATATTACAGGTGTAGCTACTATTGCTCATGCACAAAAAGTAGTACGGTACGACCTGTATGTACGTGATACAACTGTAGCATATGCCGGCAAAGAAAAGCATGCTATTGCTGTAAACGGTCAGATACCCATGCCCGAGCTTATTTTTACTGAGGGCGATACTGCTGAAATACATGTTCACAACCAACTGAAAGAAAGCACATCGTTACACTGGCATGGTATATTCCTGCCAAACAAAGAAGATGGTGTACCCTACCTTACCCAAATGCCGATCGCACCTGGAGCTACACATGTATATCGCTTCCCTCTTATACAAAATGGCACACATTGGTACCATAGTCATGCCGGCTTGCAGGAGCAAATAGGCATGTACGGGAGCTTTACCATACTAAAAAGAGAAACAGATCCCAATTTCAGAAAAGGGATAGACGACCTGCCTGCCCTGCCCCTGGTACTCAGCGAGTGGACCAACTATAAGCCTGGCAATATCAATAGGATGCTGCACAACGCTAACGACTGGGCAGCTATCAAAAAAAATGCCGTACAAAGCTATGGAGAGGCAATTGTTTCTGGGCACCTGAAAACCAAACTGGGGAATGAATGGAAACGCATGCTGGCTATGGACGTTAGTGATGTGTACTATGACAAAATACTGGCCAATGGTGCTAACCGGCTTGAAGTGAAACAAATTGAAGGCCAACCATTAAAAGAAGGTAGCAAAGTAAGATTAAGAATATCAAACGGTGGGGCATCATCTTATTTCTGGCTAAGATACGCAGGTGGAAAAATGACTGTTGTAGCCAGTGATGGTAATGATGTAGTACCGGTTGAAGTTGACAGGTTGATAATAGCGGTATCTGAAACATATGATGTAATAGTTACCATACCGGAAGACGGGCATTCGTACGAATTTATGGCTACAACAGAGGATCGGACACAGTCTGCATCAGTATTTATAGGAGATGGTGAAAAGGTACATATAGCCCCGCTGCCACGGCTCAAATATTTTGAAGGGATGAAGATGATGAACGGCATGATGAAGATGAATGGAGACCTGGACGACATGGGCATGAATATGAGCCTGAACAAAATGGACATGAATGTGGTCATGTACCCCGAAATAACAGGTGCGAAGAAAGAAAAAGAGCATGTAAACCATGACGGACATAAGATGCAGGATATGAATGGCCATAGTATGTATAACAGCAATGCTATGTCAAACATTGTAACGCTGAATTATACTATGCTTAAGTCTCCTGAGAAAACAACCCTGCCAACTGATGCGCCTGTTAAAGAACTGCACTTTGAACTAACTGGTAATATGAATCGTTATGTCTGGAGCCTTGACAACAGGATATTATCAGAAACAGACAAGATTCTCATCAGGAAAGGCGAAGTGGTGCGGATGATCATTTACAACAACTCTATGATGCGGCACCCCATGCACCTGCACGGTTTTGACTTCAGGGTATTGAATGGCAAAGGAGATTATGCCCCGCTAAAAAATGTGTTGGATATCATGCCTATGGAAACCGATACCATTGAGTTTGCTGCTAATACTGAGGGAGATTGGTTTTTTCACTGCCATATTTTGTACCATATGATGAGCGGTATGAACAGAGTAGTAAGCGTTGGTGATGAAAAGAACCCTTTATTACCGGACAAGAAGTGGGCCTACAAAAAGTTACAGAAAGAAAGTAACATGATGCATTTTATGTTGCAAAATGATTTTGCCACTAATGGTAACGACGGACATATCATGTTGCAGAACGCACGTTGGAGCATTGGCACAGAATGGCGTTTGGGATACAATGACATGCACGGATACGAGAGCGAAACGCACATAGGACGGTACATTGGTAAAATGCAATGGCTGATGCCGTTTGTTGGTTTCGACTGGCGATATAGACAAATGGGCATAGATGAGCATGAGCAAAACATTTTCGGGCAAAGCAATACCAAGGATTTCAGAGGTGTAGCCAGCTTAGGGTTGGAGTACACTTTACCTATGCTGCTTCAGTTTCAGGCTGAAGTGTTTACAGATGGGAACCTGAGGCTACAACTGATGCGTGAAGATATTACCCTTACCAGGAGACTGAGAGCAGGTTTCATGGTAAATACTGACAAAGAGTATATGATTGGTGCTAATTACATCCTTAATAAAAACTTCAGTGCCCGTGCACACTATGACAGTGATATGGGCTGGGGTTTGGGGTTAACAGTACAATATTAAAGAATTACACTATAAAACAATGTAATTCCCCCTTTGGTTGGTCTTGTGACCAACCAAAAATCATCTTGTCAACCATAACAATTTTACGTATATTTACAATATTATTCCCTGACAGGAAGTAATGACATATTATCACTACAAGTTCTTTGACATACCGCATACCTCAAAAATGGAAACAAAGGAGCTAACCTTTTCTAGCGACTTCAATGAGTCAATTGAAAAAGACATTGATAATCGAATTAAAAAGAAACAATTGCAATAATCACCAAAACGAGTTATATATTATATATTTCGCAATTCATCTAACACATTACCCCGACCCCTCCAAAAAGGATAAATTTCGATACAAAACGATACCAAATGATACAAAATAGCAGGTTCAAACCTCACGGGCTTTTAAATAAATACTATTCATCATGTATAATAGCAACAAACTTACAGGCATTTATTTAAACTATCTTTACCCGTATTATACATAACAGGCAACAATTATGTACGGCAATACAGCAGGACGAGGACAAAAGATATCTAAAAAGAAACAGAACTACCCGGTCAATGAGCAGCTAAGCAACTACCTGCTGCACAATGCAAGGGGTATCGACCTGCCTATCCAGTACGAGGAACTGACCCAATTTGACTCCGGCCTGTCCGTAATCAACAAAAAAGGGGAAGATACGCTTTGGATATCCGCCATCTACAACCCCAACGATATGCACCGCATACACGAGGGATTAAAGGCCATGTACTCTATTTTGAGAACTGAGGGTTACAGCCTTGTACATAAGCACCTGCACATCGAAAGGATAGACTATTGCACTTTTGGCAACTCAAACCCCTTCCGCATCAAGATAGTCAACAACCTGAACGACAACCACGACTATTTTTATGTAAAACGTGCCGATGCCTCCCGAATATACGGGCTGGAGCTGGAGCATATCCTCTCCCCTTCCCGTATCAACTTCTTTGTAGACAACAACACCTTGCTGGAAGAGCATATTGCAGGTGTTCCGGGCGATGTATTCATCAGCCAGTATTTAGATAATGAGGACTACAACAAGGTGAGGATAGCCAAAGAACTGGTGAAGTTCAACGAACGTTGTTTCGTCCGCCTGTTGGGAGATATGCGCTCTTACAACTACGTATTCGACATCACACCTGACTTTGAAGAAGTACAGTTCCGTATACGCGCTATAGACTTCGACCAGCAGAGCTACGAAGGCAAGAAGACCTTGTATATGCCACAGTTCTTTAAAGAGAACTACCCCCTGGTAAAACTGGTGCAGGACCACCTCACACTCGAAAACATAGAGCAGTACCAGAAGGAGGAACGCGTACTCATTGCCCGGCGCAGCAAGTCTGCACACATCAGGCTGAACGCCCTGCTCATGCTCATGGAAACCGACACCATTTCACTCCCCGAAAAAGTAACACAACTGGCAGCTGAACTGGCCGAACACTACGAAGACGATGGTTTCCTGGGTTGTGATTCAATGGGCGCTATTGTACGCAGGAGTATTGCCCGGTTGTAAAACCTACTTCCTCCTGAACTACTCAATAAATCAGCAATAATTACGTTATTTTGAATGACCGATATGACAAAACCATACCACATCCTTACAATCCTTTGCTGCCTCCTGACACTGGCGATTGCATGCAATAAAGATGAGCCCTCAGTCCCTGCAGAGCCTGATTTTCCGCCTTTGCAGGCCATGTACGGCACTGTAGACAGTAAGAATTTTACATCAGTTGATGTTTACAGCAGGATCACTACTATCAATAGTAATGGCAATATGATCTTAAACATAACTGCCGGGAGTAACGGCTCTGATGAAATTATTGGACTCAGTTACTACCCGTTTGAGCTTGAACCTGCCACCTTTCAACTCGCGACTAACAACACACCGGGCAACCAGTATTTATCTGCTAATTACAGAGATAAAAATGGCAATAGCCAACCAGCAACGTCAGGCATTATTTCCATTTATAGTTGCAAGGATAGTATAGCAAAAGGCTATTATGACTTTACCACTACAAGGGGTACTGTGGTAAAAGGGCGATTCACCGTTTTTGTACATTAACATGATGCATTCAACAAAAAAGGGGCATACGCCCCTTAAAGTTTTTTTAGCAGAATATCACTATTTTTTCTCAAAAGCTACGTGATGATAACACCACAACCCTTTTTTGTACGACCTGTATTGCGCCAGTGCCGTTTTATAATGGTCTCTTGCAAACGGGCGTGTGTTCTTGTTCAGGAAGTTATACAACTTACTCACCCATGCACCTGCCAGGTAGGCGTAGTAAAGTGAGTTTACAGACTTCTTAACCTGTGCAGTACGGTCTTCTGTCGCCTTCACAGTAAAGCCAGCAGCCTTACCATCTGTCCTGAATTGGTCAACTGTCTGAATATCAGAAATAGCCCAGCCATTGAACATCATCAGCATATCCGGGTCAGACTCAATATCAAACTCGTGGGTTTTATAGAAATCTGCTACCACAAGTCTGCCACCAGGCTTCAGCACACGGTACATTTCCTTGAAAAATGCGGGCTTGCTTGTTGCCGTGGTCATACTTTCCATGGCCCATGCCACGTCAAATGTATTATCAGGGAAGTTAGTATTGGTATAGTCTTGTTGTTGAAAGTCAACCAACTCGCTCACTCCTTCGCGCGCAGCAAATGATGCACCCGTCTGTGTTTGCTTTTTACTCAAAGTGATGCCTGTGCACCTGCAACCCAGATTCTTTGCAAGGTATATTGATGAGCCACCTACTCCGCAGCCGGCATCCAGCACACGCTCACCTTCTTTGATCTCACCTAGTAACATCAGCTGTTTATTGGTGTTCAGTATCGCCTCGGGTAGTGTCTTGGTTGTTTCATCCCAAACACCATAGTGCAGGCCCATTGTCTGGTCCAGTTTCCAGAACTTACGGTAATGCACCTCGGTCTGGTCATAATAATTTTCAACTTCCTCGTTCGTAAACGTTCTCATCAAATATTTTTTTCCGGTAAAAGATATTAAATATCAGGATATTAACCCGGTATGCGGGACATGTACTTCTCCATTTCCTTTATCTGGTCTACCACCTGCTGGTTTTTAGACTTACAGGCTTTGGCTTTGGTAAAGTACATCTTACAACTCCTGAAATCCCTGCGCTGCATGCATATACCAGACAATTGCAGGTAGGCCGTAGCTTCGCTGTCCTTATCAGGGAGCCCTGTTTTTACTGCTTTACGCAGGTATTCATATGCTTCTTTGGTATTACCTTTCTTAAATGCTATAGAACCCAACTGAAGGTAAGCCGTACCTTCAAACTCCTTCTCAGGCATACCACTGTTCAAACCCTCTTTCAGGTCAGCTTCAGCCTGGTCCAGGTCATCGCCCATGGTAGATATATTGGCACGCAGCATATAGTATGAAGAGCGTACAGGCTTATACATCAGGTTAGGATACTTTACTTTATCTATCAACACCTTGGCTCCTTCCATATCTCCATCTTCTACATATTTCTGTATCAATGTCATCGGGCCTATCATAAAGTGTGCAACCACGGTAAGTATGGCTATCAGGAAGGGTATCCACGCCAGCCACCAGGTCACCTCAAAGCCCAGGTAGAAGCCCAAAGCAATCAACACAACGGCTATCGGCAGGCGGTACAATACACTAAATCGTCTTAAAGTATGTTTCATTTCTACTGTAATTGGATGCAAAGGTAATTTATTCTCAATTTTATGCACCCTGCCGACCATATGTTAATTTTACCTTTCTTTCAGCATGGCTTAAGCATTATATTTGCTGTTGTTTATATGAAAAAGAAAGATTGGTACGAAAACTGGTTCAGCTCAGCATATTACAGTATACTGTATTGCGACAGGGACGAGGTGGAAGCTGAGCAGTTTGTAGAAACGCTCATTAACCGACTGCACCCCATGCCGGGCAGCCGCATGCTGGACATTGCCTGTGGTGAAGGTAGGCACTCCATGCAACTGGCAGCTCATGGCTACGATGTTACAGGCATTGACCTTTCTTTCCAGAGTATACGAAAAGCTAAAACACAGGAAAACAAGCAGCTGCACTTTATGGTGCACGATATGCGCTTCCCCTTTTATATTAATTATTTCAACTACGCATTTAACTTCTTTACCAGCTTCGGCTATTTTTCAAATAGGCGTGACCATGTAATGGCGGCTAAGTCTTTTGCGGCAGCGTTGAAAAAAGAAGGATTACTGGTAATTGACTATCTCAACGCTAATTATGCCATTGAGCACCTTGTACCGGAAGAGCAGGTAATAAAGGGAGAGTATGTTTTCGACATAAAAAGGTCTGTAATTGACAAACACATCATCAAGGACATTATTGTAACTGATAAGGAAGGCCAGCGGCAACATTACGCAGAGCGGGTAGCAGCTTTCACCCTTTCTGACTTCCTGGAAATATTCAAAAAAGCTGACATGAGCCTTGTGGGCACGTATGGAGATTATGATATGAACACATACGATCCCGTAAACTCTAAGCGTTTGATAATGATATTCAAAAAGTAATATGTTGAAGAATATTCATGATCTACTCATATACTGGGACTTTACCGCATGGTTTTATCTCAACACCCAATGGGTAAATGATTTCTTTGACCTGTTGATGCCTTTGCTCCGTAACCAATGGACATGGGCGCCTCTATATCTGTTCCTGCTTATATTTATGCCCTTGAATTATGGCCGTAAAGGCTGGATGTGGTGCGTGTTTTTCCTCATGGCATTTGCCTTCGGCGATTTTATCAGCGCCAGCCTGATAAAACCATACTATATGCGGCTGAGGCCTTGCAACAATCCATATATAAAAGACATAGTACACCTGCTGGTGCCCTGCGGCAGCGGACATAGTTTCCCATCATCGCACGCAACCAACCACTTTGCAATGGGTATATTCAGTGCCGTGAGCCTGCGGAAACAAGCTAAGTGGATATGGTTTGCAGCTCTCATTTGGGCATTTTCAATCGGGTACGCCCAGGTATATGTTGGTGTTCACTTTCCTGGTGATGTTTTAGTGGGAGGCATTCTGGGCACCCTGATCGGCATCATAACAGGTTACACATACAATCGTGTATACCGGAAGCGTGTACCAGCCTCTACTGCTGTTTGATATAATTGTTAAACTCGTCTTTCGAACTGCTGAAAGTAAAAACGTCTTCAAGTTTCCAGTAATCAGTCTTGTCTATTATCCGCTCATACGACCATTTGGCAAAATCCAACCTGCTGTTTTCAAATGCCAGCCAGTTAAGCATAGTACGTACTTGTACAGAGTAATATGTTCTTTCATCCAGTACTGACTTCATGAGTTTCAGCCTTTCAGTATCCGTAATTCTGTCCTCTACTCTTGCCTGCAGGTCTTTCAGGTCATCATTGAGTAATTGATTATCGTGATCATTATGTTCCGGACGATCATACTCCACATACACATCTTCTATATCCATGCTGTTTATCCTCATTCTTCGGGTACCTACATCTACAACACATTTGGTAACAGTTCCCCCATCTATACGGATACGACCTTTATACAGTAGCTTAGCCCTGGCACCGCCGTCTTTGTATTCCAGGTATTGATACACCTTCAGGTCATGCCAGCCACGTGGCAAATTACCGATGGTTATATTACGCCCATGTTTATCATAATTTCTACCGTCAACAGTTACTACCAGTGGAGAGTGGTCATTCAGTCTTATTTCAAGTACACTGCGCTCATGATCTCTGGCTGAGGTAATGGATATAGCGGCAAATATGAACACCAGGATAGCATATAATCTTTTCATAACCTGTTATTTGATATATAAAAGTATAGCAATAACAGTCCAATACCTATGCCAAAAGGCTAATACAGATGTCTTTTATCAATACTTTAACGCCCGCAAAGCATCGCTGTTAGTATCCCGGCAGATACAGCAGCATTCAATGATTCCGCCCCACCTTTGCGCGGTATGGTCACTTTTACATCAGCATGTTGCTGTATATGTTCTGATAATCCTTTCGACTCATTGCCTATCAGCAGTATTCCACTTTCCGGAGTTTCTATTTCATATATACTCTTACCACCCAAAGTAGCGGCTATTTTAGGCAAAGCTGTGTTTTGTAAAAAAGGCTCCAGCTCTGTTATATGCAGCTTTACTCTCAAATGTCCTCCCATGGCTGCCTGCACTACCTTGGGATTATAATAATCAGCACAGTCGGGCGAACATACTACATCACCAATTCCAAACCAGTCTGCTATACGAATAATGGTACCTAAATTACCCGGATCCTGCACCCGCTCCAGGGCGATACTCCATCCTGAAACCGGCAACGCCATACCAGGATCAGGTACAGGCACAACCAGCAATGCCTTATTGGCCGTTTGCAAGACCGTTACCCTTTCCAGCTCTTCTGCTGTCACTATACACAGTTCTGCCTCGGGGTGCTTTTTTATCAACTTTTCCTGCTGAGTTGCCCAATCTTCCGTCGCTACTATCATTTGCACAGGGCTTGTGGCAGATAGCCATTCCTTTGCAATTTTATCTCCTTCAGCCAGAAATACCTTATATTGTTTACGGTATTTTTGCTGACTTAACGACCGAATGTACTTACTTTGCGCATTTGATAACATAACAGCAAAATTAAATTTAATTGTCCTGAACAGGCAAATGAATCATAAGATCAAGATACATATATTATTGGCTCTGTGTTGGGTGTTCATCACATTGAGTGCCTGCAACAGTGCCCGCCACCTGGAAGAAGGACAATATTTACTTAAAAGTAACTCCGTAGCGTTTACTTCCAACAAATATGTTACCGCAAAAGGAGAGTTAACAGACAAGTTACACGGCGCCATTGTTCAAAAACCAAACTCGTCTTTTATTATTGACGGGTTTAAACCAAAATTATTCCTATACAATTTACGTTACGATAAATACCAGAGCGACAGTACTAATTTCCAGTTGGAGTCCAGGTCTGTAGAGCCCCCGGTTATTTATGACAGCTCCACTATAATACAGTCTGAAAGGTATATGGAAGCATACCTGTTCCACCAGGGATATTTTTATGCAGATATTAAAGACACCACCATATTCAACGAGAAGAAAAAGAAAGCCGAGGTAAAGTATGAGGTCAATACCGGCATAAACTACCTTATATCGAAAGTATATTTCAATGGTATTGAAGATAGCCTTGTTAAAAATATTGTAAGAGAAACGTTTAATGAGACATTTCTCAGGGCCGGCAAACCTTATTCAGCCGACCTGGTTGAAAAAGAGAGAGCAAGGATCACTGAAACGCTCAAAGAAAGAAGTTACTTCTATTTCTCCAACAACAACATCAGCTTTGTGCTGGACACTGCCAATAAAGAATACAGGAAACTGGAAGAGAGCATCATAGGCAATGCAACAGATTTTATTTCTAAAAAGGAAGAGAGCAGGCCTACACTGGATATATACATTAATATCAGTAGTGAAGACGGAGACAGGGCTTTTACAAAGTGTGCGGTAAATAAAATTTTTGTTTACCCTGATTTCAGAAGTAAAGAGGAGTCGATGGACAGCAATATGACAGTGAGGAAGATTGATAAGACCACCTTTCGCTATCATGACTACTATATCCGCGAAAAAGTAATTCACAACCACATCTTTGTCTCTTCTGACAAATACTATACACAAAGCGATTACGACAAAACTATCACCGAACTGAACCAACTGGGTGTTTTTGAAACTGTAAGAGCCAGTTTTTTTGAAGACAGCACAAGAGACGAGGGCGGCTTGCAGTGGCTGAATCTTGTAATTGTCATGAGCAAAGCCAAGAAATACAATTTCAATGCCAACTGGGAAGGATCAACCGGAACGACATATACACTTGGTAGCGGTGTGACGCTCAGCCTGCGCAATAACAATGTTGCACGTGGTGCCAACCTGTTTACAACAACCGTTAACGGTGGAGTTGAAACACAGGTAGATAGTGCCGGACAGTTTCACTTACTTACAAGAACTGCAGGTGTAAATACAAGCCTTGAATTTCCCAAGTTCCTGGTACCTATCAGCAAAGAGCGATACAGCATACGCAATACTCCACGTACCGAAATAGCATTGGGTGCCAACCTGCTGGAACGTGTCAACTTTTTTGACCTTACCAACCTGACAACAAGGTTTACTTACAAATGGCGTGAAACCAGTACAAAAAACTGGGAAGTATCCCCGTTTTTTGTCAATGATATATCCATAAAAACAGACCCACTCTTTAAGCAGCGCCTTGATACTAATGAATTCCTGAGAAACAGCTATCGTGAAGTATTTATTGAAGGGGAAAATATTACATGGACGTACAGCGATGCCTCAAAAGCTAAATTTTACGATGACTACAGCTATATAAGATTAGGCATTGAAGAAGCAGGTGCGATTGTAGGCGGCCTGAATAAAATAGCCCCAAACCTGACAGCAAGCTATGCACAATATGTGAGGCTTGATTATGACCTGAGGCACTATATCAAACAAAAACACTCTACTACCGCTCTACGTCTATCCGGTGGTGTTGGTATACCATATGGGCATGACAAAGGACAGACTTTACCTTACCTGAAACAGTACTTTGTAGGCGGGCCCTTCAGCATGAGAGGATGGAAGATCCGTAAACTCGGGCCCGGCTCTTATGTGAGTGCAAATCAGTCTGATGAAAACGCATTTATTGACCGTACCGGAGACATTAAAATAGAACTGAGTGGCGAATACCGTTTCAATATATTCAAACTGTTTGGTGGTATGCTGCTGTTCAATGGTGCTGCTTTTGCAGATGCGGGTAATATATGGCTGGCTAATAAATCTGACGATTATCCCGACGGCGAATTTCAATTCAAAAACCTTTATCGGGATTTTGCAGTAGATGGCGGTTTAGGTGTTAGAATAGATATTGCAAGCCTGTTCGTTCTGCGTGTAGATGCAGCAGTACCACTCAAAGTACCCGGAGACAACTCAACAGTACCTGAAAGCCAAACAAAACAAGGCTGGATACTTGAGGATATCGACCCTCTATATAACAAATGGAGGCAGAGCATCATCTGGAATATTGCTATTGGTTATCCGTTCTAAACCTATTATTCATTTAGTATTATCTTTGGTAACGTATGCGTAATATAAAGATCATTGAAGTTCGTTCAGAAATCGGAGCAGGGACAAGAGGAGCCAGCTTAGGTGTTGATGCTATTAAGGTAGCAGCCCTGGATTTTATGAGTAGTTTCTTCGTCAATTTCCCTTCAGAGAACCTGGAAACGGAAAATCATTTATTATATGAACCCGTGGCATCACCATATGCAAAAAGGATAAAGGGTATCCACACTATGTATGAGCGGGTGGCGACAGCTGTAGAGAAGACCCTGAAGTCCGGGCTGTTCCCGCTGGTACTGGCAGGAGACCATAGTACCGCCGGCGGAACAATTGCAGGCATAAAAATGGCTAAGCCTAAAAACAGGCTGGGCGTGATATGGATAGACGCCCATGCTGATATGCATACACCTTACACTACCCCGTCGGGCAATATGCACGGTATGCCACTAGCGGCAGCACTTGATTTTGACAACCTGGAGAACCAGGTACACGCTCCTGACGCAACAACTGTTGACATATGGGAGAAGATAAAGAACCTGGGGAAGATAAGGCCCAAAATACAGCCTGAAGATATAGTCTTCATTGCCCTTCGCGATTATGAGAAGGAAGAAGAATACCTGATAAAGAAACATGGCATCAAGATCATACCGGTACAGGAAGTGAGGAAGAAGGGGGTTGAAAGTGTAGTA
>ENA-OWNT01002047-OWNT01002047.1-seawater-metagenome-genome-assembly--contig:-NODE-2047-length-22253-cov-3.979076_pt1 | contig 22253 bp, 25 predicted proteins | sample MGYA00238136_ERZ651165 | MGnify/ENA primary metagenome ERZ651165 (study PRJEB26861, sample SAMN08777766) | seawater metagenome | isolation source: coastal seawater | place: USA: Florida | collected...
CACACACACACACACACACACACGCCCTCAAAAACACACGGTGTGCGTCTATCCCAATAAAAACAGGGAAGAAAACAAGGCGGACGCGATGACGACCTCGACGAAAGCTGCGTGGTCACTTCGAGGATCACGCATGCGGTCGCTGCGTGGCCACTTCGACGTACATGGCAGGTAGCCACGAAGCCAGCACACAACTGCACTGTCAAGAAGAGGTCTTCCGAGTTCCACGGGTTCGCACAGGCAACCGAACCAGAAGTTCCTCGTTCGTTGGGAGGCCAACGCCAGTTCGTTACGGAACGCAGTGTTTCTCACCTTCGCATCGCTGTGCTGTCGAAACCATCCAATGCAACACATGGCAGGGTCAACCGACCAAGCACGGAAGCCTTTCAAACGTCCTGGGGTTTTGGCGAGGGCGCAAGAACAGCTCCACGTCGCTCATTAATGCCGTGCCATACAAGCAAGTAGTGCAACAAAAATCTCCACTCAAACACGACATCGACACAACGCAACACACCGCCACCGCCAACCAACACCAACAATGAGGACGGCATCGACGACGACAGCACAACAACGCACAGCACAGCACAACACAACACAACACAACACAGCACAGCACAGCACAACACAACACAGCACGTTCTATCGATCGATCAATCGACGACAGTCCCTGGAGGGCGTGCACAGACGCAGGACGCAGGACGCAGGACACGAACACGGACACGAACACAGACACGGACACGGACACCAAACACGGACGTGTACCCGAGGCGCCCAGAGGGCCACTCCCAGACACGCAGGCGGTGAGTGAGTGAATTCGCTGTGAGTTAGTTGTGAGTTGGTGGCGTTGACACGGAGCTGAGTGACCACCGCGAGTGATTGGTAGGGCGTGGCTGCGGGCGAGTGAGTGACACCGCAGAGTGAGTGAGTGACTGCGGGAGAGGGCGGGCGGCTGACGACGAAGGAAGTTGAGTGACTCCAGCGCTAATTGGTGTTTTCTATGCAACTCACAATTTCGTAGTACGGTAGATTTGGAATCTCGGGGAATGTTCGCTGTTATGAGTGACAAAAGTACTCCGTAAATTGAAGAAACGCAATGGAAAATTAAACTGACCATAGAAGAAACCGTCGGCCTTTAGAGGGAGCTGTGCAACGCAACGCAACGCAGCAGCGAATGAATGAATGCAACGTAACATTCCGTCACTCACAGTCACTCACTCACAGTCACTCACTCATTCGGCCACGGCGAAGTCACTCACAGTCACTCACAGTCACTCACAGTCACTCACAGTCACTCACTCTGCTCTCACTCAGTTTGAAACGAAGCAATGCCCCGCCAGCGCGGTCACTCACTCACTCTCTCACTGCCACTCAGTGTGGTTCAGTCAGGAGTGAGGGCGAGTGACGAATTCACGAATTCTGAGAACTGAGAGAACTGAGAACTGAGAACTGAAGACTGAATGAAAAGATGACTCTTGTCCGCACTCTCAGTCACTGTGAGTATTTCTGTCTTTTGAACTTTTGAACTTTTGAACGTGAAACGTGACTCTCCACAACACATGAAACTCAGCCTGTAGCTTATTCGACCCTCTGAACTTTGAGTGAGATTTGAGAGATTTTGATTGAGATCTTCATTTGATTTGAGATCGCTTTATGTATGTACAGGCTGATAGCATGATGCCTGCACCCCTGGTGACGCCGTGGGTGGGTGGGTGATGAGTGAGTGACCGCGACCGACTTTGCCTCTCTCCCACTCACTCACTCATCACTCACTCATTGTCTGTCTGTCTGTCTGTCTGTCTGTTTGTGTGTCTGTCTGTCTGTCTGTCTGTCTGTCAATCAATCACTGTGAAAATTTCAAAATTTCAGAAGCGAATCGAAGCAGAAGCGAAGCCATTCATTCGAATTTGGAGTTTGGCGGGACGACCGACGACGCACGGTAGGTGGCAGAGCACTCTGAGCACTGAGCACTTCCTGCCTTCCTTCCTTCCTTCCTTCCTTCCTTCCTTCCTTCCTTCCTTCCTTCCTTCCTTCCTTCATTGCTCGCAACGCGTCGACGCTCGCTCGCTTCAATCAATCAAAATGAATCTTTCAAGCGACGAACGTCGCGACGTATCGACGTACAGTGAGTGTATCAGTGTATCGACCACTTACCTTGCTTGCCGTGCTTGGTGCTCGGTCACTCTGTTTGGTCACTCACTCACTCTGCGCGTTCGTGTTGTGTGTGTTGTGTGTGTTGCCGTGTTGTGGAGTTGCCGTGTTGTTGTGGTGTGTTCGCCGTGTTGTATTGTTGTTGTGTTGTTGTGGTGTGTTGCCACGTTGTGGTGTTACGGTGTTGTGTTGCTGTGTTGCGGTGTTGTTGTGTTGTGGTGTTGTGGTGTGGACCGAGTTGCCGTGTGATTGTGTGTTTGTGTCGTTGTGTCGTCGTGTTCCGTTGTTCTGCTGTTCTGCTGTTCTGCTGTTCTGCTGTTCTGCTGTTCTGCTGTTCTGCTGTTCTGCTGTTCTGCTGTTCTGCTGTTGTGTCCGCTACAGTGCACGTTGCGACCAACGACTGTGGGCTGTGGTGTGCGTGTGGCTTGCTAAGACTTGCTCGGGCTGCTTGGTTGGTTTGTTATCCACGTGGCGTGTGGTTTCTAGCTGTGCTACAACGCACGACATGACAAGACGATAGATCGCATTTCCGTGAACCAACACAAGTTTTGATCTGACGACGCGGACATGCTCTCCATGTTGGGTTCCTGTGCGCAAGGCTCGGTTGAGATACAGTAGAGAAATCCAGAAGTTTTTTCTGGTTACACAATGTTGAACAGCTCTCGAAAGAGCACCAACACTGAGCATTTCTAATGTCGAATCGTGCACAAGAGACTGCTTATGCCGTGACCGACGCTGAAAGTGACGCCGGAAGCGACTCGGAAATCGATTCAGAAACTGAAGCAGGTCGTAGCATTCCAATCGCAGAGTTGAATGCACAGTGCGAACTCGAGTGGGAAGCCTTTGCGCATGGTCGTGTGTCGCAGCCACCGTCTTTTCGCAAATATGCGAGGTGTGCCGAACTGCACAAGAAGTACATTAACTCCATGCACGGAGCGACAAAGGGAGGGCAGCTCTTCATCCTGTGTCGCAACGTGAGGAAGTATTTCTTCAAGCGGTCTTTGTTTAAGCTGTCATCGACTTGCACCAATGCGGGTGCGCGTAGAGCATTGATTGAATTCGTGAACAACGCAAGCTCGATCATCGCCGCCCAGGATGCGTTGAAGCGCCACGCCGCAAAACGACCGCACGTTCAATCTTCAAACACAACGTCCACCCCCAGCGACACAAAGCGACGGAAAAGCAATCATGGCGCCGATGATGGGACCAATCCGAGCCTTGAATCGGTCGCCGACGCAATACAATCTCTCGGAGAGTCGCGCACCCGGAGACACCTAAACGTGGCGCAAACTGTCCTCGCCAAGGCGCAGCTGGACCTCCACCAACCGCAGATAGCAGCCAACGAAACGCAGACAGAACTCAACAAATCACGGCTTGAACTCGTGAAAGTACAAACTGAGCGTGAACGATTAAACATACTCGCCCTGAAAGTCAGCATCATGAAGGACCTGGGAGCAACGCAGGAAGCGCTGAAGCGCCTAGTGACACACTCCGGTATCTCGTTCGAAACTGCGGTTTGACGGACTCAGGAAACAATTCACTGCGATAACTTTTATAAAAATACGAAAACTCTTACTCCACGAAAAGCGGTGCAAGGCAACCTGTCGTCGTTTCTCGAGGCCGAGGAACCATCCATTTTCTAGCTGCGTTGCGCACTTTGTGATGGATTGACGATTCTGTTTCCTCGCGACAGAGATTGCGCAAAGGGGAAGCGGATTCGTACGATTGGTACGGACTTTACGCAATGCTCACTGTCACCATCTGCTACTCGAGTATGATAGATTCCATTGCATCGGTAGAGGCTGGGTCTCCGGTTTGCTGGCGGTCGCACGACTGCAAGAGAACCAAGCAGAAACGGGCAACGAGCAAGCAGCGGCACAAGAGAGTGGAGCACTTGTCCTGACATTTACGGAAACCTGCAATAACCATGGTTAAACCTGTCTATGAGTGCGCCAAATACATGTTTATACGGAGAGTGTTTTGATTCGTTTGCCGTTGTTGTTGGTTGTCGTCGTTGTCGGTTGAGAGTTGCGATGCTGCGATTTGAAGCTAGGAGTTGAGGACGACGTCCTGCTGCTGTCGGTGGTTCTGTTGCGTCTGGCGTCGCAGTTGCGTCGCAGTCCTTCCGCAGGGAGACGTCGCACGTGGCCTTTCTTTCGTTCTGCAGAGTTCGATGCACACGTCCGTCCCGGCGTCTGCCCATCTGTTCGTCTGTTCGTTTGTTGCGTTGGAGTGGACCAGGTAGACATGCGACCGACTCAGGGATTTAAAGCAGCAGCAGCACCTCCATGAAATAGACATGGTGCCGTGCAGGATTACTGCACTGTCAAGCCATTCTGTGAGGCTGTACCGGCGTAGGAACGAGCGAGAAGGAAGTAACATTGACACAGGAGTGGCATCTGCGCCGGCGAACGTCTTGAACATGCACAAATGATCGCAATATATTACTGTTGATCTTCTCGCCATTTTTGAGGACCGAAATGTAAGCGGAAGCTCCTCGTCCATGCCTCCTTTGCGAGGTGCGACAGTAGAAAGCCGTCACAGGGCACTGCACGTGTCTAACATGCACACAACTGCGGTAGCAAATGTCCGCCATGCAGCACTTTTGTTTGATTGAGCTGTGCCGCCACGTGTGCTTTGCCGCCGTCTGAGCGAGAAGGTCATGCTTTTACCCCAACGAACGAGCGACAAGCCAGTGACGGCGCGGGCGCGCCGCCTGGCAAAGCGCGGTGGACTGGACAAGGTATGGGCGGCATTTCGCTCCAAGTCGACCCGCACCAAACTTTCAATTTGTTTTGGAATTGGGGTCGTTGCTCTTGTCACGGTGTATTTTGTGCTAGCTGTGGCGATTGGTGGCGGCGCGGACGCCAGCATTCCGCGTGCGCCTGCCAGATTTCCTGGCGTCGGCCGGCATGTACCGAAAACACAAAGCGGATCCAAATATTCAGAACAATCCCCATCCAATGACACCTTTGACGCCGACCTGGCGAGCATCATCGCAGGAGCAATGTCTCGTGCCGGTGAAGCTCGCAACCAACCGAGCGTCGTCGCGAGTTTACCGGAGACTCTCGCAAAATCACCTTGTACATCTGGTGGTGCCGGTCTGCTGAGTCGGCGAACGACGTGCAATCCAATATCTCTGCCGAACGCGCATGGGATTGGCAGGGGCTTTGTTGCCCTTGAGAATTCAGGAGCGTTGTTCTTACAATATCTCCTCATTCAGACAGAGCACCTGCGCTCCGACAGCGCTCCATGGGAGTACGACCGACTGAACGGATTCCCCACCGTGCAAGTGTTGGATGATCGTGCGCGCTACAGAACACATGCGGGGCGCAGTGCGACCCCCAACGAACGTGGCTCCACCCACCATAGGCTACACGACTTGTGGTACGGTCACGTGAGCCGATTGGCAAGCAACCGGTATCCATTTGACAGCATGACTGCGGTCTACCCTTTCGATCTGCCTTCGCACCGCGTTGGTGTGGACGGCCCAGCCTGGTGCGGAAATTTAAAAAATCGTCACGGGTCGGCCCTGTTGGCAGAGGACGACTCGTGGCGGCTAGAAGGGTACGGCAAAAAGCCCTACTGGTGGGATCAGTTTGTCGAACAGAAGCGTAAACGAGGCGACTCCGTCGACGAGGATACGCAGTTGCCACAGCAGTGTCGAGAACTTGCGGGCGGACCCATGGAGGAAATCTTGACTTTCCTGAACGGCTCGCGCATCAACGTCCATGCTCGCTGTCCCGGCTTCGCGCCGTCTCGCCGTTGCTGGACGTCTGATGGAACGAACCCAGATGGATGCGTCGACTGGCGCCTGGGGGTGCTGGTACGCGACCCGCGTGACGTCATCATGTCCATGTTCGAGGAGCACCGTGGGCCGGCCACGAAATTCAGCTTCAAGTTAAAGGATTGCCCTTGGCTGGGAAGCGACAACGACGTGCACTTCGCTGGCAGAGACCGAGATCTCTGCGACTTGTGCGTGACGTGCCTGACCATCGCGAAATTCTAATAATGGGGCACATTGGAGTGGTCACACTCCACTGCCCCTTCGATCTTGCGTTCAGCACTTACTCGTGTGGTTGTTTTGTGTGCTGTGGTTTCTGCTCCAGGTATTCTGTGCGGAAACAATTTGTAAACATTCTGGAGTACTACCGCACGTTTTACCTTGTGGCACAGTTTGCTGATTTGCGTCGAAAACATTCGGGATCTGCTGGTGAGACAAGCAGCGTCACTGTATCGCCGGGACTCAAGGAGGCCTACGACGAAGTGTTGGAATCGGTACCTTCGTTTTCGGCAGCAAAGTATCCCACTGTGGAGCAACTTCACAACAGTGTGCCTCCTTGCCTGAGCATTCGATTCGTGCGGTACGAGGATCTCGTGGCGCAGTCTCCGGATCCTGCGTGCTCACTGTCGGAGCTCACCGACTTCTTGGGCATATGTGGAGCGGAGAGAGAAGCTCTAGAACGCGCTCTGGCGCTCAGTTCACCAGCAAGCATGAAATCCACGTTTGGCAACAAAGCGTTTGGATTTCGTAAGCAATATTTCACCTCTGACACGGGCTTGGTGCGCAAGTTTGAAAAGACGATGGATCCGGCAGATCAAGACGAAGCAGCTTCGCTGATGAATCTTCTGTTGCCGCCCTTCTTTGGATATGCGTGACAATTCATCCGGCGGTAGCATCGACACATCATCCATGCAGTGATCGACAAATAACGGCATTCTGCACGTTGGCGGCCCTGCACTCGGCTCAACCTTATTTTGATTTTGTGTGGCTGCAACAAGAACGAACGAGCGAGCGAGCGAACGAACGCGCAGTAGTTGAAACAATAAATTATGATTCCTGGCAAGTGAAACTATCGCGCTCATACGGAGCGTCAAAACAGAATGCAGCGCCGCGGAACAAGTCACTCCGTGGTGTGAATACTCAATACTGGTCGACTTCCGCGGTGTTCTCGGCAAGCCCTTGGCAGTGTGCTTGGAGGCAATTTTTGCCGACGTCAAGGGCGAGTTGGGCCAAGATGGTGCGGAAGCGTCATTCGATTGAATATTCACCTTGTTGTGTTGTCAAAGTGATTGTGGTTACGTGCGGACATTCTGGGACATCTAACAGCGAAGTACCCTGGAGGTTTACTCAGACTTCAAGCTCTCAAGAATGCCCTTGACAGCAGCGTCAAGCTTGGCTTGGTTGTCAACGAAGCCCTGACCCTTCGTCTTCTTAGAGTGAACGAGCTGGCCGTTGGAGACGATTTCAAAGTTTCCGGTTGTGCCCTGGTCATGGATGAGCTTGATGTCGGCCTTGATACCCTTGCTGGCCAGGACCTTCTCGAGGAAGCCCTTGCACTGCCGCGCGCGCGGCCCGTACCCTCAGCCGCCGCAGTATTGCAGGGTGATTGCCGCGGTGGACATTATGCAAGTGGGAGAGGTGGTAAGAAGGTGGTAAGAAGCGTTGAAACGTGGAGAAGAGCAGAAGAAATAATAATGAAGCTGAAATTGCGGGACGGAATATGGACCTCACATGAACTTGTGTGCTCCTGCGCTTCGTACTCGTATCGTATATTCGCGCGGTGAGGGTTGTCGTTGTTAGGGTTGCTCGTAGTTGGGTCAAAATCGTCATCCATGAAACGCCACAGCATGCTTGCAACAGTTGAACTAACTACACAACGACCCGTCGGACGCTGCCATCGTCCACACGAAAGCGGTGTGTTTATTGGTGCGCGGTGTCACAACGGCGAAGGGACGGAGGGACGAAGGAAGGAACGGAGGAAGGAACGAAGGAAGGAACGAAGTTCGATCGCACTTTCACTGTCCTGCTGACGCGCTGACGCGCTGCCGCGGTGAATGGAACGAACGAAGTCGGCAAAGGAAGGAAGGAAAGAGGGAAGGAAGGAAGGAAGTGGTGACTGCGGGAGGGAGGGAGGTCACTCACTGGCCACTCACTCACTCACGCACTCACTCCGTCGTCCTGACGACGTTCTGACGTTCGTCTTGACGTCCTGACGTCACCGCGTCACCACTCCACCCTATCCCGCTGGCTGAGCTGAGTGAGACTGAGTGGCTGAGTGACTGAGTGGGTGGGTGACTGTCTGAGTTTCTGACTCTCCCGCAGTCACTCACTCACTCACTCACTCACTCACTCACTCACTCACTAACTCGTGGTGGCAGTGGGTGAAACCGCCCCGCCCCACTCCGTGAGTGAGTGCATGACCGCTCCCAGTTCACTGTCAGCTCACTCACTTCACTCTCTCAGCAGAGTGTCACCACACCAACCACACTTCCAAACTTACGTCACGCCACGCCACACTCACTAACTGTCAGCCTCACTCACTCACTGTCACTCACAGTCAGTCAGTCAGTTCGTGTGTGTGTCCGTTCAGTTGGATGGATTGGGAATAGTGGAAATCAACGTCCTTCAAGTACTACATTGTGTACTATCGGTACAATGACAATCTGAATAGAAACATTCAATCTCCCCACCAACGCTCGAGGCGGCCAGACCAGGCCAGGCCAGGCCAGGCCAGTCGGAATTGGCGACCGCTGCCTTCGAAGCGAGTAAAGGACTTGTACTGTTCGAATTACGCTTTTATCACTGACTTCACTACCGCTATCAAAAACCATTGAATTCCGTGCTCTCTGTCGAAGACTACTTATAGACAACTTAGACACGCAGAGACCGGAACGAAGAGAAGAACGAAGCAACGAACAAACCAAAACCAGTCTTCTAAAATCCAAAAAAGAAGTGGGATACAGTTTCATTTATTCATTTTACATTCAGTGCATTAACGCCATCATGTAATGGAAATAATCAAAGTACCGAATCCAGAATATAAAAACAGCGCTCAACAGTCAACAGTGAGTGAGTGAGTGAGTGAGTGAGTGAGTGAGTGCGTGTTCAACTCAACCGCGCATAACAGCGCAGTGAATGAAGGAGCACAGACCACACAGAGAGAGCAGACACACAACAAAGCCAACCTACCAGCAGTCTGCCACAGTGAGTGAGTGAGTGAGTGAGTGAGTGAGTGAGTGACCATAAGTGAGTGAGTGAGTGAGTGAGTGGGTGAGTGTCATCATGAACTTCACTCACTCACTTGACTCACTTGCCAACTAACTGGACTTGGTTGGGTGAGTGAGTGAGCGTGAGTGAGTGTGAGTGAGTGTGGGACTGTGAGTGAGTGGGTGAGTGTGAGTGGGTTGTTTTTTTGTTGACCGAGGGAAAGAAAGAAAGGAACGAAGAAGAAGTCGTTGTTTGTTCGTTGGTCGTTGGTTGGCTGGCTGATTTGATTGATTGATTGATTGATTGAGGAATGAATGCTTGGTTCGTTCGTTCGTTCGTTCGTTCGTTCGTTGGTCGATGAATGAAGTTCGTTTTGTTCGTTCGTTCGTTGGTCGTTCAATCGTTCGGCGTAAGTTCGTTGTTTGGACTCCGCCACTTCGGAGTTCGTTGTGCTCGGTTTGTGGTTGTTTTGTGTCGTGTTGCTTGTTTGCTTGCTTGCTTGTTTGCTTGTTTGTTTGTTCTTTGTTGGTTGGGTGTTGTTGGTTGGATGGCGGGGGTAGAGTTGTCGTCGTTTTGGGTGTGCGTCTGCTGTGTTCGTTGGACTTCGGTGAACCGATGGAATGTGTAATGTGTTGCTCGGGTTTGTTTGTGGGTGCTATTGCTTGTTGTGCGCTGTGCGTTGGGTGTGATAGACCCATTTGGTGGGTTCACTGGAGGACGGGGACTTCCAAGCGAGGGAGAGAGAGAGAACACGAAAGACGAGTGCAGCAGCGCAATCGCATTTGAATGTCCGCTGTCGTTTTCATCGAAACAAAACAAACACCGCTTTCGTGAGGAGAAATCAGAACGCCAGCGGTTGTTTTTTTGGTGATTTTGGAATGCGCAGCAGGAAGCGGCGCACGTAGAATGCCTACGTAAGTGGCATGAGCTCTCCGATGGATTCCTCGTGTGGCGACGATGAATCCTCGCAAGGTTTTGTCGACGCCGTGGACGAAGACTTCAGTGGCGCCGATGCCGTCGCGCGCCAGGCTGGCGGAGCACACACAGACGACACACACGACGAGTCGGATTCGGACGGGAGTTTTCAGTTCGATAACGGCCACAGAAACCACGCTGCATCGGCCGACGAGAGTTTGCAACTGTCGCGGGCAGCGAATCCCGACGAGGCCATTGACGAGAGCGGCACAGAAGTCGGCCACACTATGCGAGAAGCCAGCGCCGGTGGCTCTGTACCATCGCCACATTTCCAAGCTGGCGGTAGAGCGCACATATCGACGAGCCTTTCACTGAACCACACCGACGTGGACAGTTCATCTGACAGCGAACAACCTCTCCCATCCCGCGGCGCTCTCACTCCACGTACACCCGCTCAGCTAGCTAAAGCAGAGAGTGTAAGGAAACGGATCGCTGCCCTCCGCTTGGCTCGTGACCGCAAAAGAATGGAGACGGACGGTGCGGTGTACTCTGGCGTAAGCACACCGCAAGTGGACAACTCTGCGCCCATTGCGTCGACGCAGAGTGCAATCCGTGCAAAGCCGCAGCTGTCCATCGACACTCTGGCAGAGTCGACGATTCCCACTGCTAGCTCGTCAGGGACACCACATCGGTTGCGATGGATGCGGGACTCTGCGGCACCTGCGTCTGCAGAGTCCGGGCCCGCGGCGAGCAAATGGCGGTTTGCGGCTTTGTCGAGGTCAGTAAAGGCCGCAATGGGCGCGGCGCAGCTGTTTTCCTCGCGACGACCCAGCAAAACCACCACAACAGACGACACCACGGACGCAGCCAGTGAAAACAGAGGTCTCGGTCAAGGCGGCGATGATCAAAGGATGTGCTCCGAGACCTACCCAGATACCAGCACAGCCGCTGATAATGTTGTCACCAGCGCCGAACCCCGTGCTGGCAGCGGCCAATCCGCCGCCGCCACGCCCAGCACTATTATTACGGACGTCGGGCTGTACGGCGTCGATTTTACCCGTTACAATGCGACCACCACAAACTTGCTGCAAGAATGCCGCATCTGCGTGCATGTTTCTGCAGCCATGTTTTCCTCCAAGACGCCTCTGACGAAAGGGATGAGTGCTAACATCGAATTGGGGATCGATGGGGTATGGCACGGCTCTAATCTAGGCGCTTTCACCTTGGAGCGGTCGGAAGTACAGGAGGCTGCGGCAGGATGGATATGTTACTCAGGGTCTGATCGTGCCACATGGATCTCAACCGGGTCTTTGGGCGATTATCGTCTGCGCATGCAAGTGTTTAAAACGACGATGTGGTCAAAGAAACCTCAGCTGTGTTTCTCCACCCGCGAGACAAGCTTGCTGGAAGTTCTGTACAAGGCTGAACATTCGATCGGCCCTGGTTCTGAGCTGCCGGAGCATGGCACTAGAATTGATCTCGCAGTCACAGAAGATGGGCAGCTCGAAGCACGGACCCTGTCTTTACCAGTCTTCCGTTGCAGTGAGACGCAGCGTCGTCTCTCATCTGTGGGGTTCTTGGGTCAAATCTCTTCACCCGGCGTGCCCAGCGGCCGTTCGATGTCAACAACATTGTCGCAACAGGTTGGAATGGTGTGTTTTGCACTTGCCTTTCGCACGACCTGCTGATCTTTGTTTATTTCGCTGCAGGTTGGGACTGTCGACATCGTAGTAAAGATAGAGCCTACGGTTCTGCGGCGGGAGGCATTCCCACGACAGTTGCTCGCAGTGTCGCCTTTCGCGGACTTGGAAGTAGAGGAAACTCAGTCTCCCTCGACAGACTCCCCTGGAGAAAACACGCCACGAGGTCACAGCCAACTTCGTCGAAGTTCCAAGCTCGATGCCGAGACCTTAGCACAGCTTCACAAGGACCTTGCCGCCCGGCACCAACGCCGCTCGGAGGCAATGGGCGAAATGTCACAAACAATGAAGGTGTTCTCCTTCCCTAGTGGACATTCCCTTCGCATCATGAAAACAGATCCGAAGGTTCGTTGGTGTCAGATTCGCTGGCAATTTGCTGGTAATGACGAGACGCTGTGATGCGAATGTAACGCCGCTGCTGTGATTGTTCGTCAGGCCCCTGTCCCTCCTCCGTCGTTTTTTAGTTTTGTTCTCGGGGGCAGTGGAGGAAGTTCCGATCACGCCTACGCCCACTGCTGCTTGTTTCTGCACGAAATTTCGCAACAGGATGATCCAGTAGCTTACGATGCTGTTGTTTCGCGTCTCCCAACTGAGCTGCACGAAGGGCGGATATTTGAGCCTGTGTGCCTATGGGCAATCACAAATGCCGCATTGCACATGATCATGCGCCGCATCTTTTGTCGCGTGCTGGGCCTGTCCTTCGATTCTCAACGCACGCGCCACAGTCTCATTGGTTCAACTCGAGCAATGTCGTCTCCACCGCCTCCACCACCGCGGCTCGACGTGGCACCAGACGACTCCCAAACACACGCTGTGAGTGGTGAACGACAGTTCAAGGACGGCTGGACCGTTGCCCACTTGATGAAACAGCCTGTTCGTAGTCTGCGCAATCTCTCTCAGGAAATGACTCGCGAAATCAATAGCATGCTGGTGGATTTTCAACATAACTACCAACGCCGGTGCCTGCAGCTCGAGAAGAAATTTGCTGACCGCGCAGCATTCGAAGCCCCGAGGTCTTCGTCATCGCTGTACATGGAACTCCCTGCTGTTGATTTGTGCTACGACGCCCTGTTCGAACGCCTTCGACCGGACACGATCGTTATGCTCTTCAACGTTCTCATCTGCCAACGAAACGTCGTTGTAACGGCTCCAACAGTTGATGGGCTCACTGACGTCATGGAAGTTGCACTCAGTCTGTTATGGTAAGCTCGCGTCACACTCTGCGTGTGCAACACTACTGGCGCTCTGATGGCAGCATTGTGTTCAGGCCATTGCAATGGGATGGGGCCTACATCCCACTTGTGCCACCCGCTCATGAACATTTGCTAGGATTTATCGAAAACACCCCACCAGTTCCGTTTTTCATGGGCATTTCGTTAGACGGTTCGTTGTTGTTGTTGCCATGCGTTGTTTTTTTCGGCACGCGCGCTCTCAAACATGTTTTCGGCACATCGATGCAGGTGGTCTTGTGTTGCCTGCGCCGAACAAGGAAGACGATTGCGTCCGCCTCGACTTGGAAACAAACGACGTGACACCAGAAGTGTTGCCAGCGGAGTGGGCGATGCTGCCTCCGCAGCTGTTCGTATACCTTCTTGACGCGACGACGGAATGCGCCGAAACTCTTCGCGAAAGCGCAGAGAGAATGGCGACAGACAATGCAAGTCCCAGGGGCCCAACCGGGCCCGAAGGAGCACCCAAAGGTACTTCGGCGGGTTTCGATCGCGCACTTGCGATCCACAAATTCCGTATTGCATACGCCGCCGTCGTAATCTCCCTGCTAGCCGGCTACAACCGCTTCATTTACCGTGGAGGAGTCAATGTGGCATTTCCAGCTGACTTGTCCCCAACTGCCAAGAAGTCGTCGTCGTCGCAAGGCGTCGATGGCAATGGTGCATTGCAAGGATCGAGCGGGGACGCTAGTTCTGCTGGTCAAGAGGACATGTCGTTCGACACAGACTCGTTTTTGCAGTACAAGCGAGACATGTACGACGCGGATGATGGCGCTGTCAAGTTTATGACGGTTTGTTTTTGGTGCAACGTTGTGTGAGGGCATGTTCCGCAGCTCACAAGTTGCATCTGCACTGATCATGCCACCCAGGCCGTTACCGATACTCAAATGTTTGGGTCTTTCATCACGAGTGATGATGGTGCTGGCCATAAGGATGTAGCCAAAATTGTGTCAAGTACCTCGTATCACAGGGAAATATACTCTTTGTTAGCAGGTTGGTCCCATGTCGTGTGAACTTGCTATGGGCAGTCGACCCCTTACCTGAACGGTTGTTCATCGTGTAGGCCCACAAGCTGGCGAGCGAGATCGATCTAGCAGCCGCGGGCTCGCATCTAGGGAGTCGAGCGCGTCGCCCAAAACGGATAGCCGACACCTGTCGGACGAACAGCAACGGCAACGGGCACAACTGCAAGGCGCGGGCGTACAGTCCGGTCCTAACAACAGCACGGCTGACCACAACAACGCAGGTGCCAGCACAGATCTTGGACACGCCCGTCCGTCAACGGATGCTGCTCCGGCTGCTGCCCAAAAAGCCGAGACCGCAGGACTAGGGTCGAGTTTATCCCCTCTCACTCTACCGCAGCAGCCAATGAAGCGCAAAGCGCGATCGGCTACACCTCGAACATTTAAGCATCTGTCTCCTGCCCGTTTGCGCGTGCGATCGCTCAGCGATCTTATTGGTGGGTGTTCAACTGTTCGCGCTTCAGTGAGCGCACACATCGTGGCTGAAAGTTGCATTGGAACCTAGGCATAGGTGAAGGTTCACTCCTCAAGCGGGGCCGAGCGCTCACAGTCGGAACTGGTGCGAATCTTCTTTGGGGTTGCTGCTTCGTGAACGTCGCTCTAACGTGTTCGGGCGCCCTCTTCCAAATGCTTCCTAGGTCTTTTGCTGAGGCTGCAACACGAGTCACAAGACCCATCAGACTTTAGAGTGTACCTGCAAAACTTGAAAGCCCAAGGTGCGTATGATAGGATCGAAACAGCAACCACCTCACGGCCACATCGTCCTGACTGTCGAGTAATATGATTGAATGTTCCAGGTTCTCACTATCATGCCAGTCCAATGGCGGTGCCCGTTTCTCGGGACAACCCTGCCGCAGCTGCCGACGCCACGTCACTCGCGGACGCGGAAGACGGCGTCGCACTTGAAGACTGCCTCGTCGATCCTTTGGAAGATTTACAGCTTGGTTCTCCGAGCGGCAGCTCATCGTTCGACGAGGATGAGTCGTCATCGCGGCCTCGGGCCAATTCGTGGTCATCGACTGTATCGTCGCCATCACCACGACTGTCGCGGCGCCGAAGCGTTGATGACATGAGCATCATGGAATAAATAGTTCAACCATGATCTTGTGGTGCACTTTATTTAGATTTTTTACAAATCCACAAGTTTTTTTGTGTTTGGGCCGTAGCGCATTTCCAAGTCGGCGTTCGCTTGCGTCCGGTGCACTTTGGCTCGCTCCAATGATCCTTGGGATGATCACAAAGAATGCCCGCTCGGCATCCCAAATCTCATGCAGCACCTGCGTTGCCTTCTGCGGCAAATTGCGTCAAATGATGGTGGACCACCCTCTTCACAAATGCCTACACATTTGTCAACCAGTGGAATCAGCCAGAACTATTCGGTTTTGTGCTTGTTGCTGGAAGGAGCAGCCGAAGCACTACCTGTTTCGCCATTTCATCATCTAATTCCGCGTACTGGAACAAGGCCTCGCGGTCCTGCGTGAACGCATCCACGCCATTCGCGAGCAAAACCTAATTCGTCATGGTGAGAATAGCGCTTATGAAAAGTGTCCTGGCGCAGGCGAGAACACCGTGTACAACACCCACCAGTCTACTGGTGACAGAATCCCAGAATGGCTCATCAAATGCTACGTCATGTGTCAAAGAAGTGTCGTTATGTTTCTTGAGACGCTCTAGTAATTGGCAGTGGTCCAATCCGAGAATGTGCATGTAGGCCTAACGCACGCAACAAACAGAACCCATCATTCGCATCGCTACGTTGCCGTCAATCCACACATCAAGTGGCAAGACGGAGACGACACGCACGTGAAGCTGCACTTTTTCGTAGTCGACAATCCTACGAAACAGCCGTCTGGTACGGTTCTTCACCTCTATCAACGTCCCATCTGTGCCGTTGTAGCCGTCTACGCGGCCGCCAACGATCACAGGAATTTGGCTAATTGAAGTTGTGGCGACAACTTTGTCTCGCCACTTTGCGTCTCTCCGGACCTTTCCTTGCTGTGCAGCGCCCTGGACAGTTTGTGCCACGTTCTGAAGTTCTTGGGACTGAGCGAATGAATTCCAACGTTAGTGTCGATATCACGTCTGTGGCCAATCTGCACACGGTCACTCACCTCGAAATTATCCACTGCCTGATCATCGACTCCAACTTCTGCTTGCTTCTCGCGGACGACTCGGCTCACAGTGCTCGCAATGCCTTGTGAAATATTTTTTGCCATACGCGACACATCGCCGGCATTAATGTCGGCTCCATCGAATCCCGCATCAGGGATGTCGGTCACAGCACGCAAAACGGCCGCACGAAGTGCTTTTTCGTTATCTTTTTCCTTGATGTCCAAAGTTTTCAGAGAAGCATCGACCGCTGCTTCCGTTGCAGCCCACAGGTCGTCGGATTCTTTTCGTCCGAGCGCCTTGGTCTCCTGGGCCGTTCCGAATTCTCGTGATACGCGACTTGTGATGACTTTTCGGACTGCATCCTGGTATTATGAGAGAGGTAGCCAGTGTTAACTTTTGCTGCCAACATTACCTAGCGTGGCAAGCGCAACACTCGCACCTGCTTCTCTGGTGGCAGGGTCGAGAAATTCGAGTCTTGCTCCGCCTTCTTGACAGCAGAGGCCCGCAGCTCTTCTAGGTCGGTGGCTCCTTTGGCCGTTGATGCTTGTGTCGTGGCCTAGCATTTACAAAAAACGTTGGTAGGAAGGATTGTCGTGGATGTAGCATAACGGGGATTCCGGTGTGGCGCACCTCCTGAGCGATAGCTTCGACAGCAGGAAGAGCTGACAGCAGTTCGGTTTCAGCTTCCTCTGTTGTTCTGAGACCCGTTTGCCGAACTACGTCTTTCAGATTTGGGAACGAACGCCCGATCACAGATGGGAGGACATCAGACGGCTTCTGGTACGGATTAAGCCCAACAACAGCAGCCTAGCAAGGAGTATGGCCAAATGGCGCTTGGTGAGACATCAAAGGAGTGTGGAATTGGGGATTCACCACGACAATGTTTTCTCTTACGAGTTCCGAGGCAAACACTACAATTGCAGGGCTGCGTCGCGGGTGGATTCTCTTCTTTCGTTGATGTGATTTCGTTGAAAAGTGTTCGATGCCTGTTACTACTGACGGAACCGCTGACCCTCGGTGGACAAACGCCCGCGAGGCGCCAGACCACGGCCGCATCAGTCGACACGGTAGCATTGCGAGTTGGCGACGAGCGGGTGAAAGGCCGCTTACACCACGGTCGGACTGGGGTTCCCGCTGCTACGCGAGCACAAGTGAGGACACAACAGATACAAGGCACCAAAATTTTGAATTTCCAAGAAATGCAGCGCACAAGGTGAGGCGAAGTTGGCTTAGCTTCAGCTGACGACTACTGGTGACGGCATCAACACATTGCAAATGGAATTGCGTCCGTTAGGACGCACTGCTTGCAGCCTTCGTACAACAGTCACAGTAGCTGTGTGGGTGTTGTAAGCGTACGCACAGTGTCCGCAAGGTTGTTGCAAGTGCGATCCTATTCTCAAATCTCACAGAGAATGTGATTCTCAAGCGCACCAGTCGATGTTCTTTCTGAGTAGTTCTCCACCACTTATGGACAGTCACTCCATCAAGACGCTCCATTTTGCGTTCACCCACCCACTCCTCGTCCCTTTGACCCAACCCAACGTCAGCAAACACACATGGTACGACGGAGGATCATTGCGAAGCAACCACGACGACGCCGTCGCTGTCGACACAACGACGATGCAACGGCGATGCAACGACAACGACAACGACGGCAAACTTTGCAACTTTGAAACTTTGCAACTTCGCCACTTTTGCAGCTTTCTATCTCTGTTGCTGGTGTTTCGATCCCACTCACTATTCTACCATCCACTATACATTTGTATTTCCACGAACTACGGTCACTGTTATTGGAACGGAAGAACATTGTAAATGCGGAGCGAAATGAATCATTACGTTATTGAGTGAGTCGTCATTCATTCATTCATTCATCATCGTTCGTTGTTCGTTGTTCGCTGCTTTCTTTCTTTGACTTTGTCGTTCGTTGTTCGTTGACGGTTGACAGCCGACGAGCTGACTGATGGCTTCTGGCTTCTGGCTGACGGTTGGTTGGTTTGTTGGTGGTGGTTGGTGGTTGCGTTGGCTCGCGCCGTTCGCTTTGGTTGTGTTGTTCGAGTCGGTTGCGCTGACTTGGTTGCGTTGACTTGGTTGCGTTGCTTGCGGGTGATAGCTTGCGTTGGTTGTGTTGGTTGTGTTGCTTGCGTTGCTTGCTGGTTGCCGTTTGTGCAAGCCCCGTCATCGCGTGGAGTGTGCACTCTGGCGTTTTGCCGTGGTGTGTTCAGCTGGCTATTTTGTTCGGCGCCGGGTTGGTGGGCGGGCGTGTTTGGCGACGAGGACCTGGCTCGAGCGGCGGATTGAGCAGATGCAACGTCTGAGGAGCTCGAGTGCCGAACGCAGCGTGGTGCCAGACAGTGCACAGAAAATCTAGACACGAGTGCGTCACGCGGAGAGTGAAAAACTATCCTTGGAAAGATTTGGTGAAACAAACTCGCGCACGCACTGCCGCAGCTGTTCTGCGGGTTGGGTTGTCCTTCAAGTTAGGCCGTGTCAAGTGTGACCCAGCCATGACTGGTTTCTTCCTCTCTTGATCTTCCGGCGACGAACCACCATGGCCGCTAACCAGCAGTCTGACGTGGCTGTGGCTAAGATGCTCACTGCTGTATCTCAGGTCGAGCTTGCACGCAAGATGCGGGACCAAGAGAATAACCGTTTTGCTGTGATGGCTGATCTGGAGAAAGGTCTTCGTGACATTCAGAGGCAGTACGATGGTGCATCGACTGCAGTAAGCGTTGCTCTCAAACACTCTTCGCTGCGGCTTCGAAACCACGACGCAGAGTTCAAGCGCTTGAGAAAGTTGCGCTCGGAGTCCCGTAAAGGAGCGTTCTCAGACTTGTCACAGATCAAGCAGCAGTTCTTGGGAGAGGTACAGCACCTCGCAACACAGCAAATGTCTCAGTTCGAACACATGAGTTACAACCACAGGAAAATGATGGACTCCATCTCCAACAACCACCCGACGCACGCCTGGCAGACCGCGTCACCCGTCCGGCCGGCGTCGCGCACGCCGTTTCGTCGCCGCCACAATCTGCAGATCTCCCCGATCGCAGGATCGAGGACATCTCACACTGGCACACGACCCGTTCTGTCCAAACAACAGGAAAAGCTGCGCGATAAATGGAAGAAAAAGGCGGGTTCGCATCGGACGCACTCATCCAACAAAAAGCACCACCACAAAGGCAGCGAAGAGAACCATGACATGCCGGCACATCGTGCTGCTACTAACAATAGTACGAATGACTTGCCGAGCAAATTCTCCGGTGACAGCGGCAGCGAAACAGATGAATCCATTGTGGAAGACCCACAGAGTGTTCTCGCCAAACTCGAGGAACGCGTGCGGCAATCGCGGAAGACTCGCAAATCCGGTGGCAAGCCACCGAATATCATCACGGACCATCCGCGCATCCTGCAGCGGTTGTCGCAGGAAGCGGCAACCCCAAGTTTCGATTCTTTTCTTTTCGCCGGTGGTCCGAGCCACAAAGCCGCCGCTGAGTCCGATCGTCGTAAAAGCAACACGCGGCCAAATTCGACAACAAACCCATTTGACAGTGATTCTGAGGATTTCGTAGTTGACGAGAGCTTCCAGCCGATGCCTCTCAGCCCCGTGAAGTCAAGACGCCTCACAGCGGACTCCGGCGCAGGATCGTCACGGCGCCGTGCGGAAGCAGCTACAAGCGACGATGATGAAGGCCTGCCCCAACAGCGGCCTGCGATCGGACGGACTCTGTCAGCAGATCAAAGTCGCGCTTTTGATGACAAACTGTGGGAAATTGCTGGCCTTGGCGATGAAGTGCCGCCTGAGCTGCGACAAGCACCTCACAGGACAGAATCGCTGTTCAACCGCAATCTCGCCGCATCCGTTCGCGGGGGTTCTCACGAGGCGCGACACGGCGCAACCCCAGAACCTGAGGACCCACTTCTGATGGAGATAGAAGCGCAACTGCGTGCGATTGAGGACGATGCTCACCACAGGCAGCAAAGGTGGGGAGACAAATTTTGAAGCGTACAGAGCGAGGGCTTGATTGCAACCGCACAACTGTGATGCCGCAACAATGTTTGTAATTTTACTTTCGGTTGCTCTGCACACGAAGCGAGCGTGCCGCAGCCGATACGCACTCGAAGGGAAAGTGCCTTACGCTTGAGAAAAGTCCGGCTCTGACGGCGCTCCGTCAGAGTAAGTGGTGCTCTTCTGATTGAGTGATCGCCAACCATGCGTAGGCACAATAACACAAAACACAAGACACGCCGAAACAAAATCAAAGTGGATCGACGACAACACCAACGACGCGGGGGGCGTGTGGAAGGGCACGGTTGTCGAAACATGGTACACACCGAGCCAGACGGGGTGCCGGCGCCTCCACCGCCACCGCCGTTCTTCGCGCGCTCAACGAATCCAAACACAACGTAGCAAATGCCAGCGGCAATGCAGAAGATGAAAAGGATAACTACTCCAATCTGAACAGTTAAGCACCTAGAGTACCAAGCAAACGAGTTAATAATAATGCATGCACACGCACAAACAGAGAGGTAAACACACACACACACACACACACACACACACACACACACACACACAACGATCCATTTGCGATAACTTACGTGGGCAAGAATGATGCGACGAGACCGAGGCTGCCGAGAACAATGTAGGCACCGCCCTTCATGAAGGGGTTCGTCATCATGGGCTCCGTCTTCGTCACGCATCCTTTGGTCGACGCGCAACACTTAAAACAACAGAAGAATTCCAAGAAAGCAAGTGCAATTCCGAAGAGGAGAGCGACCAATCCCGGGACGAAGCAAGAGAACAGGGCCGAGAAGCTAGAGAGGATCAGACCAATGCTGGCAATTAGTCCGATGATCCAGCCCCACGTGCGAGGCTCTTTGAAGTTGATGTCTTTGCATGAAAACTTGGCACCCGCTTCCTTCGCAGCGGCCTTGCCGACGCTCGCGGCAAAAGCGTCAGACATATTGACAGCAGGTCAGGTGTTCTACTGGTAGAAAGTACAAAATTCAGAAACAAAGCCAGGACGCTGATGACGACAAGCCAACGCCCACAAACACGCCGGACACCAAACCCCAAAACCCCAAACAGCAACAAAAAGCAACCACCGACAAGACGAACAAAAAGAAAAAAGAAGGCAAACAACTCGAAGTTCCAGGTACCGCGGTACCCTACGGCGTCAACACTAATTCACTGTTCACTCAACACGACGTCTTCGAAAAGAGTCTTCCGCGGCGCTGCGGCGCGGACGCGGAACCGAACAAAAAGTACGGTCGGGTGCGAGGATGCGCACACGACAGCAATCACAATGCGAGGTAAAGGTTTGGAAATGAAGTCACGACACACGTCAACAGAGAGGCAGAGGCAGAGGCGGAGGCTCAGAAAGGAAGACAAGGACGAACGAGCGAACGAGCGAGCGAACAAACGAACGAACGAAAGAACGAACGAACACACGAAGACAAAGCACGAACAAACGAACGAACGAACGAACGAACACAAAGAGCGAACGAACGAACGACGAAGGACGAACAACAAACCGCCACCTTCACTCACTCACTCACTCACTCACTCACTCACTCAGCCACCTCCACTCTCCCCACCCACCAACCCACCCACCCACCCACTCACTCACTCACTCATTCATTCATTCATTCATTCACCGAATTGAGAATTGAATGAAGTCGTTCGTTCGTTCGTTCGTTCGTTCGTTGGTCACTCACTCACAGTGAACTACCTACCAATGAACGAACGAATGAACGAACGAACGAACGAACGAACGAGGCCAAGTGCAGTGCAGTTGTCCCGGGGTCAGTCACTCGTTCACTGCCACGCCTCACAAATCAGTCAATCCAATCCATCGAAATTCGATCACTCCAACAACAAAGGAAGCAGCAACAAAGGAAGGAAGGAAGGAAGGAAGGAACGATTGCTCGATCCATCCATCCATCCATCATTCACAGTGAGTGAGTGAGTGAGTGAGTGAGTGAGTGAGTCAATGTACCTTCACTCACTCACTCTCACTCACTCACAGTCAGTCAGTCACAGTCAGTCAGTCACCGCCGCTATCACTCTGTTAGTTAGTGCACGATGACTGACTGACTGACTGACTGACTGACTGACTGACTGACTGACTGACTGGCT
>ENA-OWNT01002049-OWNT01002049.1-seawater-metagenome-genome-assembly--contig:-NODE-2049-length-22219-cov-3.714118_pt1 | contig 22219 bp, 16 predicted proteins | sample MGYA00238136_ERZ651165 | MGnify/ENA primary metagenome ERZ651165 (study PRJEB26861, sample SAMN08777766) | seawater metagenome | isolation source: coastal seawater | place: USA: Florida | collected...
CCCCCTCCCCCCCCCCCTCCCCCCTTCCTTCCGTTCGATGTCCCTGACGTCCCCGTCCCCGTCCTTTGAATACGATGTGGTTCTTTCTGCAATACGTGTTACGGTGTTGGCGAAAGTGCGGTGTGTGATTAGATTGCGTTGCTGTTGGGGTGTGAGTTGCTTGATCGTCGTTGTTGTTGCGGAATGCCGTTGTGGAAGCGACGGGCAACGATGCCGAACCTGCAATGCGATACGTGGTGACGTAAAGCGGAGACGGAGATTTTTAACGCACGCAGAACTGTCGGGTGAAAATCTTGTTCTGTTCCTCTGATGAAATCAACTCCTATTCCAAGTAATTATGACAACTGTAACTTACAGCGTGACCAAAGACTGCGCTTCCCCTTTTGTCTTGATGGGCAAGCTAACATGCGGTGACTTCACTCAGCGCAGCTATTTTGAACTTTATTTCACGCACTCTTCTTGCGACGAGATGTGGCGTCCGAAGTTCTGCTAGGTGAGTCTTCAGTGATTCCCGGCAGGCTTTGGACTACGTGCCAACAATCTTTACTATGAGTGCGAATATATGTCACCGTTTGAGTGTACACAGCCCCTTTCAAATGGGCTTGCGTACAATTAACGAGTGAAAGAGTTTTTTGCCTGTCCCTGCAACCGCCACACATTGTAGCATGTGTTTCACATCTCCTTTACTTTACAACAACAAATTGTGCGAAACCCACTGTGACTTGACGGTCCTTTCAAGCTCTCTCCCATAGAGCAATACGGAAGAACAACTAGTGGAAGATTGAGCACTTTTGTGCTGCAGGTCGAAAAACAGTGGCAATGGGGGCATCGTCCTGATAAAGGATGATTTATGGGATTTGACCTTGTTGCCTTAATCCCGAGCTACCACCACGTACCTGTGTCATCTAATGAATCATTGTTTGGTTGAAACACACATCGCATCGCTTCATTTGCGCACATTGAAAGTAAAGGAACTCATTTAGTTAGTCATCTACTCCTCCCCTAGAAGGGCGGCTCTAATGCTGTTCGAGTCTTGTCGCAGCGAAATACTTCGTTTGACTAACTTGTACACACGTCTGTTAAATGTGGCGTGGAAAGAAACAATTGCAGGGTTTGCTGAGAGAAGAGGGTTGACAAATCGACGATGTGTTGATGAGGATCGGGCTTCGCCGGACGTCGCCGATTCATTGTTCGGCGGTTCGTCCATCCGAGAGGTTGCACGAGTCTGTGTGCCAGAATCATGAGCGACATCTGGCCCCTCATGTCCTGAGCCATTGTCGAAATTTGCCTCAGCAGATGCCAATGAGGCGGCAGTTGGAGCTTTCCACCGAAATAGTGTCGGCACAGGTTGGTGACTCGTTGTCACGTGTGTGGCCTCCGCTAATTGCTGTTCGTAATCAAAGGCAAAAGCAGTATCGAAATTCGTGGAGCGCCCGTTCACTATGTCGTTGGATTGCGGTTCACCCCACAGCTTTATGATGCCGCGACTATTCGGTCCGCTACACCGCGACGATAGAATGCCAACCCAATACACGGCTGTGTTTGCTCTGGATTGATCGCCCAAGGTTAATTTCTGCGCCTACCACATAGTTACACAAGCAACTCAATGTCCGCGTATGTCCTCAGCCACAGGGTGGAGTGAACCCAGACTTACCCACGAAAACTTGAATCCAGTCCAATTTCGTTTGCAATCTGGTGTCGAAACAAAATCCCGAGGTTCAGAGACCGCGACCAGGCGAAATACGGAACCCTCCTGCGTCGTCTCGTCGTCACCTGAGTTGCTGGATACTTGTTGATATACACATAATCTCATGTCTTGGCGCGCCGCATGTCCGCCTTTTGTCAATTCGGATGGTTGAGTCGGCGCAGTCACTTCGAGATCGACATATATTTTGTCAAGCCAGAGTCGCTCATTGATGTCAGTTGCAATAACTTTCATCATCAGCATTTGGTGTGGATGAAGAACGACAAAGCTTGTTCCGCGACATAAATCTAGAACGGCACTCTTGAACGCTTCGACATTGAGGTCATTTTCCGGGCCCACCAGTAACGTGTCGCTTTCCCGGGGAAGGGAGTCTGGACGAGTTGGCTCAACAGACTGGTGTTGTCGTTCCTGCCAAAACACAATACGTTGGTAAAGATCTACACCACGACGATGTACTACTGCCCTCACAAACCTCGGACGACAATTTTTCGTACACCCGATGCAAATCTTTTTGATTTCGAATGGTGAGTGTTCGCCGTAGCAGGCGTCGAACAGCATTCTGATGAGGCCCTGGCAACGTTAACACAGCGCATCCCTGCACATACAGTTGTAAGGGCAATCACTGTCGTTAATGCAGTCGTTCAAACCCGGCGCGCGAACGCAACAACGCCGACCTCGAAATTGAAAGCTGTGTTGTCTTGCGCATACAACTCCATTTTCAATCTATGTAGGAGCTTTTTGAGCACAGCATTGCTGTACTTGAAAAGCATTCGCAAAAGCTCGAGGTCCGCAGGTTCTTGATTGTCTTGTTCAATTGCCTTGGACTGAGCGACCAAGACCCGCAACCGCGCACACACGGCATCGTTATGAACAAGACTGCGATTCACATCTGCTGCGAGGACTTTCTTCCACCTAAATCCGTTGGTATGACAACTGTTAGCCACCAACACTCAGAGTAGCGACGCAGATGTAGCAAAGTCCATTTGACGCACGTTTGTTCTGTTGTGCAAAGAATGTTTTGCATCCAAGATCGACGCTGTTGTTGCAATCGCTCCAATGCCTACGTGTGGCTCATATGTGTTACGCATCCAGCTGGCAACTCAACACATAATGTCATCATACCTTTTGAGAGTAGGAAGCTAGAAGGCGCGAAAGCAAATCCACTTTGCTTTGTTCATTGATTTGCCGAATGCGACTCCAACGCTTTCGAAGGGCAAGCACCGATCGCAGCTTCTCCTTTTGTAAATACTCGTCTCGTATTGACGACAGTTGCAAAAGCTTCTCAGCTAACTCATTTTCTCGTGCGACAATTGTTGCATGCCTTTGCTGGCAGGCCGTAACAGATGGATTGACTAACTCTAGGTGCTGCTGCGGCAAGTTGTGGTACACCTTGTGCTGTGATGATCTTGCACTTTGGTTGGAATTACGAACTCGACGATTTGCACGCTGACCTTCGGAACCGGTTTCCACTGTGTATCGACGGAATGGCAGCCCTTTCTCTTTCAAAGCTTTCACCTCTTCCACTTTTGTGATTATTCCCTCCTCCACGGTGTACGGCACACGGACTGACCGTGTCCGGCCGGATGCGTCCACGAACGATGCAAAATCAGGTGACGTAGATTGAGCTGTTAATATTGTGAGGATTTCATCGCTGGTGGTGGCACCTTCTAAATCTCCAATATGGGAGTACATTTGAAGCCGATTGGAGACCAGGTTAACGCTCGAATACGATCCAGTTGACCGCAACATCGCATCCATAATAGACGGCACATCACTGGGGTAGGCCAAGCCAATCAAGCTATTCTTGATCATGGCCTCCCTCACATCTTGCACAGTCATGCCCAGCTTTTGTGTCAAAAATTTAACGGCTTGCCAAAGTTTGGATTCCGGGTTAGCCCAGGCGTGTTTGAGACCATTGTCATTCGGATAACCACCGTTGAAGAAAGGGACACCCAATGGAACGTACAATCTGACGCGGTCCCCGGCGCGCATATCCGCATGCCCCAAGTGTGCGCGGGAACACCACAAGCAAGTCCGGGATCGAACATCCACCGCCTGATGCTCCGCACGAAGTGCGACAATATGTCCAAAGAGACCTCCACTTGCGGCAGCTGCTGCTGCAGTTTTGTGTCCAAGGTTGTTCTGGTCGTGGAAACCAGCGATAGTACCACGCCCAGATGCTTGAATATCATTACCACCCACGTAGTTTCCAGTTGCCGCTGCACCAATGGCGCCCGATCTGGCAGCGGTTTGCGCCAGCTCTGCGGCAGCACTGTAACCTCGCCGCATCAATGTAGCGCCAATACGTTGCAAGAGCCCGGTGGAATCGCCGCGCTCGGAATTCATCTTGCCATCGCTTGGCGCGGTACAACGCCGCATTCGACGCGCCATTTCACGTGCCCATTTGTGGTGGTCTGTTTTCGGTCCCAAGATTGCGGTGACAAGGTGATCTCGTTTTGCGTGAAGCTCTCGTATAGACGATTCCAGAACGGCATCATCTTTGTCAAGATGTTCCAAGTGATCCTTGCACTGCTTGATGTTGGACTCTGCTTCGCCTTGCTTTTTCAAAAGAATCAAAAGAACAATATCTTGGTGTGCATACACTGGAAAGGTGCGCTCCCCGAAACTCTGCATGTCCAACATTTCAGTCGAAAATCCTTCCAAATTCGATATGTCGTTGCTGGCGTCACCTTGGTCGTGATCAGACCAAAATCGTCGGAGGTGTCGCAATCGTGAGTCGAGTTGATTCGACTCATGCTGCAGCTGCACAACAGTTCGGTCGCGGGCAGCCTGTAGCTTTGCATCAAGTACTTTGGAGAAGTCTGGGAAAGAGAAAATGCTGTCTCCAGAGCATACCACTCTGATGCCTGGTTGTACGACACGGATGGTCGGCGGTTCTTCGGCGTCTCTGGCTGCTTTCAGGCGCTGAAAATCGAGCGACGTCGTTGGTTGGCTCTCTGCGGATGAAAAGACAGATAACTTTCGCCTCCTACTCTGTCTGACAAGAATATTTGAGGGTACGTCGGACTGTGGACGGGAGAACCGGCCACTTGAAAATCCCTGATCAGACCTACGCCCAGTGGTTGAATACATACGCGCAAGGTACGCATCAATTCGGTCCCACATCTCGTCAACTGGGGCATTAATGTTCAGCTCAAGTGATTTGGCTGTGATGTTGCCATGGGCACCTTGCCTTCGCTCGCCACGTTCCTGCCGAATGTTATCAATGGGAAGACTGAAATCATAATTGACGGTGGGAGGCAATGCGTCAGAACTAACATCCGATAGCGCCAACCCGGCGGGTAAGCAGTCGGCGCGGGCACTATCACTGCTCCTTGTTGCTGGCGTACTTTTGCCCCCCAAAAGTGTTTCACCCATGAACGCTTCTTCATGAGGATCAGTGTTTTCGTTCAAACCGGGCCCTGTTTGCGTGACGTGTAGCGCGTCTACATGTTCACTTCGCTCTTCTCCATTACCCAATGATTGTGGGTCTACTCCCGATGAAGGTTTTTCGGTCTCCCTCAATGCTACTTTTCGATGCTCGTCGACCTGCATTGCGGCTTCATCCAGTCGAGCGTCAGAAGGGAGAAACAACTGCAACAGTTGCGTGGGAACCAGAGAGCTATATTGATTCGTAAAGAAAAGTAGTGCTGCAATGTATTCTTGTAGGTTTCGAACCGATCCCCCAGGCGACTTTCCTTGATACGCTCCTGGAGGAAAGAAAACTGGAAATACAGACTGCTCCTTCGATTGATTGCTGATTGAACTTTGACCGACCAGAACACCAATCGCCGCACGCGTGCTTTGTTGCCGAAAAAATTCTGGAACTGGGATGTGAGGCAGACGGCTCAACATGTCAAAGGCTGTTGCCACATGATGGAAAGTATCAGCGCGATAATAATGTTGCCGAAAGTAAGAAATAAATAGCTGTGCCACGTGAATGCGTGCGTCGGGCACCAAGCGAGGGGTGAGCACTGTGGGAAGCTGCACTTTTGCTTTCATGCCGGTGACAGCTACCCTGACTTGTTCCCGCAATGAGGTTGTGGAAGAAGGATTTACACGTTGAATTTCCTTGAACACTTCTCGCAGGACCTGAGTTTCATCCGTCATTCGTTGGACGTTGTCAGAGTCGAATGCGTCGCCACTGCTCGACGCTGACATCATACTTCCCTTCTGCAACTCGCGCTCACCCCAATAAAAATGGGTTCCGTCTTCGTCCAGAGCAACAGTGAAGGAGTCCCCGCATTGAACCTCAACAAATGCACTACGAAACTCCGTGTTGACTAATCGGCGTGGAGTAGATTGATAAGAAATCGTGGCTGAAGAAACAGGATCCAGACCGAGTTGACCTTTCGAGTTGTCTCCCCAGACATACAGATTCCATAGTGCCTGATCGGTGAGTGCAACGAAGTGGGAAATTCCGCACACAACATCAATTACCTTGTGCCTATGGGCATGGAAATTGAATCTTTGGAACGTTGGATTCCAAGAATGTGTTGCGAAGTACACGCCGAAGGGGTCGACAAGCTCGACATTTCCGCGTCGCCAGGTGTACAGTTCTCCTGTCTGAAGCAGGAGAAAAGAATTGTCTTTGGCACACGCGACTTTTTTCACGATTCGTTCGCGCTCCTTCATTTCGGCACAGTCCAAGTTGGTCCAGCACCGCAAATCATTGGATCATCGGCGGGACTTATCCTTTGCAGTGCTGAGCCTGCATTGGACTCACCGCACCTCCTGGGCGCCGGCGTGTTCTTCGTTTGGTTCGACTATGACTCACTGTCGCCACACACAAAGACTTGGCCGGCAATCACCACACACAAAAGACTTGGCCGGCAAAGTCGTTCACGTTGTTCCCATTGATGAAAAGAAAAAAGATCACATTAAACCGATGACATCCACAAACTATTTCCGCGCCTGCCGTCTTTCTTTTGTTCCGCAAGAAGTGTGCACTTGTTGACCTTCAAAACGGTGATTCGCCTCGCCCTTCCATCATCGATTCGCTGGTTGTTCTTCAACTCCCCCACGAAACTCAATGCCTTCTCCACCCATCCGGCAGCCAGTTTCCATGGCCTTCCCTTCTTCTGCCTTGCCTCGTGTGGTCGTGGAACTTTGTCCCTCCGGTTCCAAGGGTGTGCCGCCACAGTGCACAGTGTCCCGCCTCCGCCAAGTCGACACGACGACAGACACGCTCGATCGAGCGTGTCGTGGTTGGATTCGCGCGGTGGCGCCAACAACCAACAACCAACAACACCGCCACCCACCCAAGTCGAAATTAAATGTATGCAGGTGAGCGTTGTACTTAGGTACTACTAATTGTACTTTGGGATTTGTTACTATGTGATTGATTGACGAACTGATTCTGCGAATGTTTTTGGAATTTGAGGATTGGATATTCCCACCGATCAGTACTGTACTGATATTGAATGTTTAGCAAAGTGAACAAGTGGTATCTAAAATAGAAAGTTCAGATTTGGATCTGTAGGAAGAATTATCAAACAATGTAACACTGTTGTGCGGTGGGTGGCCGTTGGACGCACTTTGCTGCTGATGCGTTGTCCAGCCAGCGAACTCGTCGGTTGGTTGGTTGGTGGTCGGTTGTTTGCTCGTTGCTCGTCGCGCTTTGCTCGTTGATGGTTGCTTTCTTTCGTTGTTTGTCGTTGTCGCTGGTTGTTGTTCGGCTGTTGGCTGTGTTGACGGACAGCTTTCTACGTTCTGCTTCTTTCTGCGTTCTGTTCTCGTGGCTCCAGTTCGTTGTTTGTAATCTGCACTCGTTTACGTGAACGTGGAGTTGTTCGGTGCCTTGTTGTTGACAACGCTGGCGGATGCATTTTGCTGGTGGTTGGCACGCCCGTTGTGTGGCGAAGACTCCCGTTTCGCACTCGACCTGTAGTCGGTTCTCCTGCGAGGTGCCTGCTGTCGTTATTGTGGGATCGTTATGAATGGCGTGGGTAATCAATGAGTGAACGTGTGTGATTCAATTCCACAGCTAAACGGTAGCCGAGCTTTTTGCGGTCGACCAAAACGTACTCATTTTACAATTGACATCTGTGCAAGTAAGCCCACGACAACGAGCACGTAGTGGACAGATGTGGGCGCCTCTTCGTTTGGTGTTCCTTTTTCTGTGCGTCGCGAATGCGGCCATCAACATATTGGATCTTGATGAAGACAGTCGCACCGCCTTCAGCATCGAGACTTTTGCATTCGAAGAAAATGGTCACGTCGACATCAACGTGCACAACTACAGCTTGTATTTGAACGACGAATTCGCAGAAGATGTTGTGTGGGGAATTTTTCTTCGACCTGTTCTCTCGAAGTCTGATGGGGCAGCCATCGTCAGTGTTGAGGCAACGCGATTTGGTGGAGCGTGCTCGCTGAGTACTGCCGATCCAAAATTCACGCTTTTTCTTACGAACACAGGATCGAAACCCGTGTCAAGTAGCTCTGACACCAAGAGAATGTTGCACTGGGGGTCTGGGGACGACCACGAACATGAAATTAATGCCATGTCGTACGCGCACAATTTTACTGGAGATGCGACAGGCAGATATGACATTGAGCTAATTGTTTGTCTGCCGGATGACAAGATAGATGCTTCCGTTGAGCTTTCCGCAGTGATTGAGACGATTTGCTACAATGTCCGAGCTGATGGCACGAGGAATTACTTGTCCGCCGGTGAAATCTGTCTGCCTGTCCTTTATGCAGTGGCAGCGGGCTTGTTCGGAGCCGCTGCATGTGCATGGATTATCATTATTGTACAGCGGTGGCGTCAGATCCTTGGCTTACATTACATCATGCTAGCCCTTGTTCTGTGCAAGGTGATGTCACTCATAGCCTACACCGTCCACTTGATATTCGTCGCAAAACAAGGCCAGACGCTGAACATCGTGGGATGGGACGTTGTCTACTTTTTGTTCAGTTTCTTGGACGGATTAGCCATGTTCGTGCTGATTCTTTTGGTTGGATCCGGCTGGTCGTACATCAAGCCAAAGCTTAATTCTCGCGAGAACAACATGCTGACCATAGTCATTGTCTTGCAAGTGGTTGCAAACATTGCTCGGATATTTGTCGGAGAATCGTCGCCAGGATCGTTAGGATTCATTCGATGGTCCGATATTTTGGCCATCGTTGACATCGTTTGCTGTGCTCTGGTTCTGTTCCCTATTATTTGGTCCATTCACAAGGTATTTTTTCTTTGTGCCATTTGTTTCACCTTTGGCTAGAGCGACTCATTGTTGTCGGGTTTTCTGTTTCATTTGTGCAGCTGAAGAACACGCTCGCAGAAGCTCAAGCAGAAGAACGCGGTGCAGTACTGGACCCTGTTGTTCGTGGAGACCAAGCAGAAAAAGGTGAAGAAGACAACGCATCTGAAGGTCATGATATTGGCGGTGGGCCAGCAGACGTTGCTCAAAGTTTGTCGAAGTTGCGACAGTTCCGGCACTTCTACATGGTTGTGGTTGGCTACATTTACTTCACGCGGCTTGGTGTATTCTTAGTAGATTCCACGGTAAGATTGATCAGCGAGTCGACGATTGTTCAACCCTTGTATTCATTGCTTTTTGTTGTGATGTTCAGCTGCCATTTAACCTGGCTTGGTTGGCTCCAACGTGCAAGGAGGCAGCGACACTGGTATTTTATATCTTGTCAGGATACTACTTCATTCCGGTATGTTCTGTGCAATCAATATGGTCACCGTTAGCTTGTCGGATGGTCACCGATTCAAACACTGAACTGTAGGCTACGAACAATCCATACCTCCAGATTGCCGGAGACAGTCAGGTTGACTTTTCGATGGAATAAGAAATGTTCCGCATTATCACGATTACCATCAGTGGAACGATAACGCCCCATAAAATTTCGTCGACTGCAAGTGGTTCGACCTAAACACTGAACAACGTACTTTATTGTGCAACTATCACCCATTTTTCATCAACACCCCCTCCCCCCCACTCCCACCTCAAATCGTAGCTCCCGATCATTTTGTCGTGTCGCGTGCCCAGCGACCACTCCTGCTATGCCCAAACAGACCATCGATTGTCATTCACTTTCTATGATCTCGGTTCTGAAATCCGCAGACCTCCTCCGTGCTGCGTTTGCAACGCCATTTCATGTATTTTCATACTGTACATTAGTTTCTAAATAATTATTGCTCGATTTTCCCTCACTCGGGCATACCTACTGAGGTTCCGTTCCATTTTCATTTCAGACAAATTTGGCAAATTTGGCAAATTTGGCAAATTGGAGGAGGTGTCGATGATCGTTGCTCGTTGACAACGTCACGGTTTGAATCATGTGGTTTGCTGCAGAGATGCAGACGTTGATATCGTTGGCGTTGCTGACTCTTCAAGCAACGCGCTGTGTTGTGTGGTCTGCAATCAATGACGGTGGCGAGCGATGGGCGCCGGATTAATGCTTGCCATGGGTTGCTGGTAGACCCACCCGTTGCGCGTGGACCGACAAAACAAGGGCAGGGCTTTTGGACGTTGTTTCAAACACATGGAGCGAATGCCGACGATCGATGCGACACACGGATCCAGTCCAGGTCGCGATGTCTGCTGGTGTGCCAGTCGTTGTTTTCAAGAAATCCTGGGAATTTATCAAACTATTTTGACTTCAAAAGTCCTTTCGCTCGCCTGAGCGCGTTTGTGTGGCGGGGTACGCGCCACAGGACTGCCTGCTACCCCGTTATCAAGCATGTCGTTTTTGCAACGGTTTCGTGACATTCAAGCGGGACTCTCTGAGGCGCTTGAGGTTGAGGATGGGGAGGTCGACGAACACGGAAATTTTGTTGTACGAGACGGTATCGAGGAAGTAGGTAGTGATCCCGCTGATTCCGCCGAACTGCGGGCAAATATGTTCAAGGAGCGATATGAGAGAGCTATGGCAGAGTTTGAAAAGTTGCGCGAGGATTCCGCAGCTGAAATTGAAGCGCTAAAGAACAGCAATGCGACGCTACTCGCCCGTGTGGCGCACGAGCAGGATGTTGGGGATAATGACTCCAACGCGACGTCAGTTACTGAGCTAACTGAGCAACTCGAAGTATTACAACAATCAAACAAAGCGCTGCAGGAAGTTTCGGCCAAGCATCGGCAAAAACACGTCGCCCTCTGTGAACAGTTTGACACATCTCAAAAAGCCCTGTTCGACTTTAAAAAACGCTGGGAACGACTCCAAGAGAAGGCTGCACAACAAGCCCGAAACATTCGCCAGCGCCACCCTGACTTAGAAATCGATGGGGCCGACATCGACGCTGTTTCAGAGTCATTAGACAGCGACAATGTCAAGCGGGAAGTTGTGGAAGATTTAATGTATCTCAAGCAAGCAATCAACGACAGCGTAGTGAAATTATGCGCCGGCGATAGTGGCGACACAGAATTACCTCGCACGGTTCCAGAGCCCCTTGATTTGCACGCAGCATCTGCGAAGTCTTTTGCAGAGCTATTGCAGCATTTGGTCAAGTATATTGCAGCCGACCAGCTTCAAAACACTGATCCAACGCTACAACTTCAGTTCGAGCAACTCAAAAGCCGGTTCGATGTCGTCAAAAAAGAAGCTGCCGACGCCAGCAAGGCGGCGCAGGTAATTTCCACCGAAATGACGAACAAATTGTTGCGAGCTGCGGACGAAGCTGAGACATTGCGGCAGCAACGTGCTGCCAGCGAAGCTCGCCAAGACCAACTGATGGATCAAGTCACCAACCTATGTCGAGAAAAGGACGAGGCCCTCGAGGAGAAGAAAGAACTTCACAACGAGTTAGCAGAAATCAGAGCACAACTTCAAAACGCTCAGGAAACTGTTACCAGCTTGACTACGGAACTCAAGAACAAAGATGGTGAAATACAAAAGCTCGCGAGCGATTTGGAGAAGAAAAACGTTACTTGGGACGAGTACGCGCTGTTTCAGGCTCGCCTCGAAGAGTCCGAGGATCTTTGCAAACAACAAGCTGAAAAGCTTGCGGTTCATGTATTGGAGCGAGACGAAGCCATTGAAACGGTGGAGCAGTTACGACAGCAGCAAAGCGTGCTGAAAGATCGAATTGCAGCACTCACTTCTGATATCGTAATTCGGGATCAAGACATCAAGCAAACTTCGACACAATTAGCAAATCTGAACGGCGCAATGCAGAGGTTGGAAATAGAGGGGAGAGCACAGCAGGAATCCTTACAGAGTGAACTCGATAATCGCGCGGCACGGATAGAAGAATTACAAAAGGAACACGAAGAACAATTGAAGTCCACAGCACTTCGATGTCAGGAAGAAGCTGCTTCGGAGCTCAGACTCCGAGACCTGAAACTTGAGCAACAGGCCAACGAGCTCCAGGCTGCGATGTTCGCTCGTGATTCTGCGCTACGCAAGCTTCGTGAATCTGGCCCGGATACCTCTGTGGACCGTCGCCTCGTGGCCACAATGATGAAGTCGTTTTTCAAAGCGCGTGGATCTTCGAAAAAGCAATTGGAGATTTTGGGTCTGGTAGCCAAAATCCTTGACGATCCCGAACTCGTGTCCGCAGGTGCACCACAGTCAATAGCTGGCAAAGCCGGCAACTTTCTCGGCAGCCTTTGGAGGCGGGGCTCCACAGCAGCGAATACCGATGATGGTGAAACCGTGGGAGATTTATGGTTGCAGTTTTTGATGCAAGAAGCTGGTGGCGAGGCCACCGCGACGAACACAGGTGATAGTGATTCACAAGTCAATCGGAAACAGGATGCAACCGACGTGAGTTCGCCAGCAGCCTCGCAATCGGCGGCGGCGGTGACGCCGAATGGAGAGCAAACAGCGAAATCTGATGTAAAGGACGCGTCATAACTAAGGTCGCTACGATTTACGGCATGCATTTGAACAACGATTTTAAAAGACACATGGCTGGGTGCCGTGGACGAATAACGAGAGTTTGTACTTTTTACAAATTTTTTGACTGTCATCATCTACTAGACAAACACGGTGGGGCCTTGATATCATGCTTCTTGACCCTCCCAGCCTCGCTTTGGCCGCGTCTTTTCCACTGCCCGTCGCTGCAAGTGAATCTCGTATTGCTCTTCTGAAACAACGTTGACAAAGCGTCTCTTCGTCAGTTTGTTCTTGGTGAACAGGATTCGCCCATCCTTCTTCGCATGAAGAGTAAAGTCCTTGGCTTTGTATACTTCTTTTCCAGGATGGAAACTGCTACCCCGCTGCCTGACTAGAATATTGCCGGCGGCAACGCGTTCGCCTGAAAAACGTTTGACGCCCAGGCGTTTTCCAATTGAATCTCTGCCGTTCTTTGAAGAACCCCCGGATTTCTTAGTGGCAAATCTGGCAGTAATTCCAACCAACCCATCACGCTTCAGTGCGCCGGCCATGACGTTACCGGGATTGAAACTGTGGTTCGCGGCACTAACATTGTTGTTTCGGAAAACGTTCGCCAAAGTCGAAAACGTTGGCGTTTGCTTGGAACATACACGGCGAACAGCCGTGCTTACACCTCTACTCAGCATCGTCATCAGTGTTGGCAGCAGAACGCTGCTTATAAATTCAGGATCCAGAGGAGGGTCGTTTTTTGCTGACCTCGACTGTCGCCTCCGAAATTTCTTTTTCACGACACGATTTGCGTGGTAAACTCAATGCCACGTCGAACATGGCCTGCGAAGACAGCTTCCTTGGCTTGTTCGATCGGAGTTGTTGCTACCAACAACGTTGCAATCCACTCCAACGCGCTTAGCGCAGCAACAGAGCGAGCAGTCCCGCAACGGACACAACTAGCCAAGCGAGGAAAGCAACTCATGAACAACACTGACGCAGACACAGCGCAACGGTCAATACGCAACGCCGTGAACAACGTTGCACCACGACGAATGTCGTTCTTCGAACAAAGTACCACCGCAACATGCAAACAGCAACTACACAACAAAAACACAACTCAAAGAGCGTAGCGTCGACAACACAACAAGCGACCGAACGACCGAACGACCGAACGAACGACGGAACGTCCGAACGACCAAACCAACAAACGAACGAACGAACGACAACCACACTAACGAACGAATGACAACCAAACCAAACGAACGAACGAACTACCGAACGAACGAACGAATGACAACGAACGAACGAACGAATGACAACGAACGAACGAACGAACAAACGAACGAACGACAACAACAACAAAGCAACGATGAATGAAGCGAGTGACTGACTCCACAGTGAGTGAGAGTGAGAGTGAGAGTGCGTGAGTGAGTGAGTGAGTGACCGTCGCTCAAGCAGCAACGGAGTGAGTGAGTGAGTGGCTGCCTGGCAGTGAGTGACAGTGACCGCTGCGACCGACGAGGCCACTGCTCTCCCACTCCCACTCCCACTCCCACTCCAAACACCGCCCACTCACTCACACTGCCAGACTTCGCTCTCACGGAGAGCAGAGTGCAATGGCTGGACATGCTAGTGGATAGTAATCGCTGTTGCTAGTGGAATGAAATGGATAGTGCTAGTGCTAGTGGATCATGTACCAGAGAGTTGCTAGTGCTAGTGACTAATAACCAACCAACCAGTCGGCGTGGTCGGTCGTCACACGTCACTGTCATCAATCGATGTTCGATGTTCGTTCGAAATGTTCGATGCCACGTCGACGTCGACGTCGACACTGTGTCGGCAGGTTGAACGATGTCGACGTCGATGTTCGATGATGTGGGTGTCGGCGTGCGTGCGATGACGTCGACGTTCGACGTTCGACGTCGGTGTTCGGTGTTTTGGTGTTTAGTGTTCGCTGTCGCGGCTGTCGGCTGCCGGCTGCCGGCTGCCGATGAACCCAGAGTGGTTCATTGATCGTGAAGTTGTTGTCGTTCGTTTGTTGGTTGTCTTGAGTTGGGTGTTGGCATTGGTTGTGTTGTTGTGCTGCTGCGTATGTCGCTGAGTTTTTGGTGTTGGGATCCGGCGAACGTCGAACGGTGAACAGCCGGTAAATACGAACAAGAGCACGACTAATTCGCCTGAACCATGCACCGCATGGAAGATCGAATTGGGGCCGTAGTGATTCTACTTCGATGGTTTCTCAACATTTTTGAAAAACTTCGCGTCGACGGTCGAACCAAATCGAACAGATACGTTATGCTTGGCTTGCCGTCGCTCTGATGCCACAGGGCAGCCAAGAGCAGCCTCGTGCAGGCACTGCGGAAGGTGTAGTTACCACCAGTTCTACGACCACAATGCACGGCGGCCAGCGGACCACTCCAGATTCCGCTAGCGATGCCATTGTCAATTACAATCCGAGCGACAAGGGTTCAAAGAAGCAGAAGTGGACCAAGCAACAACTTGCTCGTCTCGAGGACCCAACGGATTTCCACGTCATGCCATCTTCGTTTGATTCGAAACTCAGGGAGAATGCACAGATGCCGCCACCGAAGCGAGTTCTGCCGAAACAAAAGATCCTGGACGAGGATGACTTCGCCGAAGGCATTGGAGCCATTGTTCAGCGAGACTTTTTCCCAGACCTCCCAAAGCTTAAGGCGCAGCTTGCTTATTTGGAAGCCAGTGAGCGGGGCGACGCTGACAAGATGGAAGAAATTAGCTCAATGTACACCCGATCTCTCAGACGTAAACTGCACGGAGATGCTGTGGACACGCCGACACCCGGCGTGACAAGTCGCGGGGGAGAAACTCCAATCGACCCTTCTGCACAGGCGCAAGCACTTCGGGCGAACGCCATAGCTGCCGATGATAATGTTCACGCAGCCGCACGACACAAAGGGGGATTAGATAGTTGGCTGGCTGTCCACAATGGCGAAGATAATGCGTCGTTCGAAGAAATTCATCAGAAGGATCAAGAGCGACATCGAGAAAAGCATTGGTGGGTTTGGAATGACGGTGCTAAAGCCGGTCAAGGTTTTCGTACTCTCAAAGATGGAACTGTTGAGCGCATAGCCGGCAATCCGAACCGACGGCAATTAGCATTAAAATCTGCGACGGAACGTGAACTCTCTTCCGCGAGCAAAAGCCTGGCGATACAGCTTGCAACAGAAAGTGTGGTTGCAGGCAAAGCCGGTGAACCTGCACAGAAACTCGGTGCTGGGGCGGGCATGGGGGTTGGTGGTTGGAAAGGTGATGACAGGCCTGCAAATATGGACATGGTGCCTTACCGCAACCGTAATCACCTAATGTTCCAACCCCAGCTGTCGGTGTCCCGAGAAATTTGTGGTCTCCCACCGCAGCCAGACAAGGCAATCGTGGAGTTCCAGAAAGACAAGAATGGACGCAACCTGCACAAAGCCCCAAAGGAGATTAAACACAGCAACACTCGGTTTGTTGGTGATCCAGAGGCATATAACGAGGCAGCTGCTGTTGTTGCTGCGGTCGCTGAAAAGGAACGAGCTGAAAAACAAAAGAAAGGGCATCAGATGGGCGGGGGAAACTACGACTACGTTGCAACGCCACAGATAATTCCCGGGGAGGATGTTACTCCGTTGATGACGTGGGGCTCTGTTGAAGGGACTCCTTTGATTTTGCGCGACGCAGCGGGGATGACGCCTCTAAACCTGAAGGACAATTCACATACTGACTTCAAGATACAGTCGTCGGGGCGACGGGAACGTCTCGCAAACAAGCTTGAGGCTGAGGCTCGAGAGAAGCAAAAGCGGAAGCGGGAGCGTGCGTCCTCCCTTCGACGGCGACCAACTCCGGGCACGACACCGGCACCAGCATTCTCCAGCAAACGATCGCGGCGAACACCGTTGGCTTCTCCTCTAATGACACCGGCCCAAAGACGTCTGAGTATGATGTCTCCAGCAGCCCGACAAATGGCTCAGCGACTTGCACGGTCGAAAAACTCCTCGCGGAGCGCGTTCGGTGGCACTGGTATGATGGATGCTCAACTTCGCTCGACGTACACCACATCAGGTTCGGGCCGAACGCGGCGATCGAGCTCGCTTCGCCGTAGCTTGCAGAGACAAGCAACGCAAGCACCCACGCCACAGATGTCTCCCAACGTATCCAAGAGTACTGGGCCACGCCGTCGCCAGCGTAGTGGGGGCGAAGGTCCGAGCAAAGCAACTGCTCCCATAACAGACAATCTTTTGAAACTGTAGCGTCGATGAACAGCGTGTACCTTCTCGGCCCTTGTATCCCGTTCAGTCTCTCGTAACTTTTTTTATTTATCAACTCAGTTTATCAACATCACAAACAGTAAGCGAACTTTGCTCGTCTAAAACAAGTGTGGTCTTTGAAGGTGTAGAGTGCAACACTGTACTATGTCTGTGAGTCCCTCAACTTTTAAATTTGTTTATAAAAGCACAATCAAGGGTGAGAGATAACGACGCAACGTGCCTGCTGTTGCCAAATAAATAATTACAGTGCTGTCTATGAATGTCCTAAAACAGCACTGCGATCAGAGCTGTACTATAAGGTCACTCGGACCTGTGTGTCTGCACCTGTCACGGCCATGCTGGAACTGTAGAGCAATGTCGAACTCCAATTGCAGTGCAGGATGCTGAGGAGAATCCACGTCGGTCCCGCCCGCATCACCGCGTTCAGACCGGTGAAGCCAAATAGCAAAATGAACGCGGTGATAATCACAATCAGAAACAAATGCCGTGCCACCAGTCGATCTTTAAGCTCATGAGTTCTTGACTCCAGCGAGATACTGTCGACGTGTACCTTGCGGGCGATTTCTCCCTCACCGTCGTCGGAGAACTTGCGGGCGGTGTCCTCCATGCGCAGGCTGAGTTCGAGCAAGACAATGTGTATACTGCAGTGACTTCCCGTGAAGTGCGGTGCACATTCACAGTGTCCAATCAGTGGTCTTGCACCGTCAGTGTCTTTGAACTGCTCGACTCCAGGTGGTTCACGTAACTCTTCGCAAAAACCGTGGAACCCACAATCCCAATTCGACTCGCAAACACCTCCACCGTGAACGTCCGGAAGGGCTTCTTCCCATGGCCACGCTAGCCAGGTGAAGTAAACGTCGAAGACGGCCGAAATTGCAAGGATTGTCGCGTAGACAAATATTTTGCGGCACATTGACGCGGTGTCGTCGGGAGCAACGTCTGGAGCTACCTCAACCGAGCCGGCGGGCAGGGTCTGGGGAAACTGTGGAACATGTGAACCAGACTTAAAAACACGTGTCGTAGATACGCCCGACTTGAGCCCGTAGCAAAATTGCCCATTTTTCTGCACCCTCATCAAAGTGCTATGAATAAAGAACGGCTCGCTTCATTCCCCGCCACATCTACCGTCCACGACTCTGAGCAGTCTGCACTGAACGTCTGCGCAGCGCACCCCATCTTCACCCTCCGCGCACCAAATGCGGAGGTGGGTGCCGCAAGAAGTACATCCATTCTCCTCAGCACTTCTCCTCCTCTTATCATTCCAATGTCCACCACCATGCATCCTTTCGCACAATCGGCGCTGGCAAGCAAGCAAGCAAGCAAGCAAGCACGGGAACGAACGTGAACGTGAAGAGACAGCGAGAAGGCGATCGACAACCGACGACGCTGGCGAGGAAAGTGAACGCGAAGACTAAACTAAGCAACGACGTCGTCGCAACGTCGCAACCAACGTGAAACTTCTGTCGAGGTAGAACGAACTGAACAGCTAACTCACTTGCTCGCCTCCAGCTCATACAAATCACTCACCCTGCAACTGGGCGCTCACTGGGTGGGCGCTCTTGCTGACCGAGAGAGTGATTCATTCTCATCTCAACTTTGTGTTCAGCGAGATTTTCGGCACCTCAACAGGTACACAGGCTACTTCAAGGAGGGCTATGGATGATGCTCTGTGAACAGATTGCGCTGCAGTTGCAGTTGCGCGGCGCAATTGCAGTGCTTCGTCATGCTCGGTCGCTTGCTTGCTCGATTATTTCGATTACACGCACGTACGACTTCTTGATTGGTGTACCAAGGCCACTGGTAAATCCCGATCGAGCAGCAATTAGCCTTGGGTGCACGAACCGACAGTGAGAAAGATGGTTGCTCGTTGTGGTTGGACTGCACTCTGTATTAGAGCGTGCATCATGGACTAGAATGTTGATATTGGACATGATCATGCGACATGATGTGAGTGACCTGACACCTTTTGCATCGTATCGGTGTCTCGTTGTGCTACCTGTGGTCTTGTATGCATACAAAATAAATAAGACAGGTGTGTGTCGGCTAGCTTTGTTATCTAAAACAGAAAAAATCTTTTGCAAACTGCGGTCTGGAGATCTACTTCTTCTTCTTGCCTTTGCTTTTCTTCCCACTGTCGTCGGCTTTGTTACGCTGGAGAGCCTCCCGCCGCTTCTTTAAATTTGTGCAACTTTCAGTGAAAGCAAGCATGAACTTCTCTTCCTCTGGCTTTGATCTAGGGCAGCGACTCAGCGCGTTCAGGAACTCAGTTTCCTCCAGCTCTCGCAAACCCATCATCTCAATGCGACGTTGAGTCAGCGTCTTCTTGATCGCATACGCAATGGAGCCCGCAGTGTACCCATCGGACACCCGAGCGAGTGAACTAACATCTAGGTCATCAGGGAGAATGTCTCCACCGAGAGCCTTCTCCATCAGCGACGTCCAGATTCGGTGACGACTGGCATATCCTGGCCACGGGACATACAAAAATTTGTCCCAGAAGATCTTGACGTCCTTCATGATCTTCTCGTCCATCAAGTGCGGCTTGTTCGTGTTGCCAATGAAAATCACTCGGTCTGTTGGTTGGAGGTAGCGCTTCTTGTAATCAAGAAGGTCTTTGAGGAACCGCTCGGGGCCCGTTGATTTTTTCTTGCCCTTCACGAAAACCCTCTCGACTTCGTCCATGTAGATTACCACAGGGGCCATGTTCGCGTTGCGAGCTACTGTCATCAGCATGTGGACAAACTTCGGTGGTCCAGTCTTGCCTTCAAACTTCTTTTCTAGATTCGATGGAGAGATGTTCAAGAACATAGCACCAGTGTGGTGAGCGATAGCTTGCGCCAACATGGTCTTTCCAGAACCAGATGGTCCATAAAGCAGAATAGACTTCACGTTCATGTCTGCGCCCAACTTTTGCTTGATGTACCTGGAAAAGTGAACAGCCAGACAACACACGTGTAAGCAAGAGGGCGAAATTCAGCTCGCGCTAAGCATGGACGAGTACTTACGGTTCGCCAAGAGGGAGAATGGCGTACTCAGTCAAGTTCTGTCGGATTTGAATTTCCGAGGGATCCTGCGGAATCCAGTGACCAGTGCGTGGGTCGCGATGGTCGGGGTTGTCGTTGTACGCCGTGCCAAGGTAATTAAACTCCCCGATCAACTCGTCCAACGTGTGCGGGCGGATGTGATTCACAATGAGCTTGTCCACAAGCTCTGAGAGCATCTGGTCCACGTCCATGCCACTACACAACTTTTCGCCGGAGAATTTCTTGCCCTTGCCCTTCCCCTTCTTGCCCTTCCCCTTCTTCTTTTTGCCCTTGCCCTTGCCTTTCTTCTTCTTGCCTTTGCCCTTTCCCTTTTTGCCACCAATCTGTTTCTTGAGGTTCTGCAACTGGATCAACAAAAGTTTATCCACCTCCTCTCTGATCTGGGTCTCTACCTCGTCGTACACCTCGTCTCTGCAGAGCTGCATGTCATGCTGCTGCTTGAGATTGTCGCGCTCGTCGCGCTCGTACCACTTCTCGTCAAAGTTGGACTTTTCGTCGGCCATCGAAGCAACAGCCTCCAATTGGGTCTTGGGCGCAGTTGGGCCCATCAGCGACGGCGGGGCTTCTGGTGTCGCCTCAGCAGCGCCCCCCTTCTTCTTTTTTCCGCCCTTGCCCTTCTTGGCGGGCTTCTTATCCTTCGCGGCCGCCTTACCCTTGCCCTTGCCCTTCTTGGCAGGAGCCTCTTCGGGGACTTCCTCGCCCTCCGGTGGCTTCTCTAACGACTTGTAGAACCCTTCCACATCTTCAGGGAAGTTGCCTTTTCCTAACTCGTTTGTGAACCAGACGCGTCTCTGCTCCATCATTTCGTCTCGTAGTTCTGGACCCTGCTCCTCAAGAAGCATTTCACGAGCCTCGACGAGACCGTTTTCGTACCCGATCTTGTACTCTTTTTGATCCGACTTGCACTTGACCAAGTCCTTTGCCTTCTCGCGCTCGAGCATGTGGATGTGATCATTCGTTTGGTGCTTCATGCCGATGAAGACCATCTCCGAATCACGAGAGCGAACCACCTTCTTCCTTGAGTTGAAGCCACGGAACAGCCTCTGCAAGCTTTTCGCTGCGCTGGTAGTGTCCACTTTCGTGACTGATCCGATGAGGTCCTCGCCAGTGCCGTTCGCGCGTTTCTCACGATGCAAAATTTGAACAGCCCTCATTCGCCCCTGCCGACCGCGCTCATTGCGTTGGATCTGTGCAATCGCATCAGCAAGAGAAAAGGGAAACTCGAATTCCAGCTTGTTGCCCTCATCGACTAACTTTTTCTCAATGCCATGCTTTAGCTTCATGTAGCCTTCGACCAGTTTGTTCCGGCTTCGAATCTCTGCTATGTTGTCCTCCACGAAGTAATTGGGAATGGGAACATCGATGGTCGAAGGTGGCAACTTGAGATCTACCAATATTTCGTCCAAGTCAATGTATTCCCACGGGAACGGGGGCTCGCCCACGTCGGGGTTCGTCGGGTTCCATTTTACTAGGCGATGTTTTAGCTCCACCACTCGTGTCATGACGATTTTCAGAACCTTGAGGACGTCGATGCGCTTTTGCGGGTGAACCATGCAATCATAGCACTCCTCCAACTTTTTGAAGATCTGCATGTAGCGCACGTACAGTTGACCGTAGTGTTGGAACGCAACGAGGGGATCCGGCGGCGGCACCGGTTCCACGACACCGTTCGCCGGCACAGGCAACGTCTCAACGTGGACCTGCTCGTGCAGCTCCGCCATCGCCTCTTCCCATTTGAAATTGTAAGAGGCGTTCGACATCCTGAAGACGGGTTATGTTCCTGTGAAGGAACCTCGATCACTGGTGCCACAACCTAGTTTCTGGAAGTTGCCGGTGAGCGTACTCCCGGTGAAATAGTCAGGCTAAAACAACGTCTCCGGATGAAAGGAGGCGTCTCGTTGTGCAAACAAAGAAAAGCCAGCGCAGGCCATCCAGTGACAGCACACGGCACAAAAAGCGCAGAAGAAAACAAACCCAGTTCCAATTGACGGTTTCTTTTTCATAGTCGTCACCACCAATACCTATGGAGGATTGGGTGGCGATTCAGCGTTGTCAACAGCGCAAGGTTTCACTGTCGACGCGAACACGTTTTCCATCACCAAATTGTTGGAATCGTGTTGACAACAACCGCTTCCCTTGCCTCTTCCCTCCTCTCTCGCACAAAGTTCTTCGAACTGTCTCGCCACCCACATTTCTAGTCCCCTCGTCGCCGGCTTCTCCTCAAGAACCGAAGAACGGGAGGGAGTCGCAACAGCGCAACTCATCAAACAAACAACCACAGCGTCGCAGCGCAACGCAACACAACGACTGAGCAAAGCAAAGCAAAGCAAACGAACGAACGAACGACCGAACGAACGAACGAACGAACGAACGAACGAACGAACGAACGAACGAACGAACGAACGAAC
>ENA-OWNT01002050-OWNT01002050.1-seawater-metagenome-genome-assembly--contig:-NODE-2050-length-22203-cov-6.618368_pt1 | contig 22203 bp, 22 predicted proteins | sample MGYA00238136_ERZ651165 | MGnify/ENA primary metagenome ERZ651165 (study PRJEB26861, sample SAMN08777766) | seawater metagenome | isolation source: coastal seawater | place: USA: Florida | collected...
TTTTCTTGGTAGTGTTGTTTTTTCCTTAATCCAAGACTACAAACTTGTCTCATTTATTAAATACCTACCTTTGAAAACCCTAAATCCCTCCCCATTGCACTCGCAAGCTCCCTGATGGAGAGGGACTTTCTAATATTTTCAGTTTATTCCTACTGCCAAAATGTGTTATCCCCTCTACAATTGAATCAATATTCAATTGTTTCTGGAGAAAATATTTCATGACGAAAACTTTATTCGGGATTAAAGTGCTGGATTTGACACGATTGTTGCCCGGGGCAGTGTGTTCATTGATGTTAGCGGATATGGGTGCGGATGTGGTCAAAGTGGAAGACCCCGGTGCGGGTGATTATGCCCGGCATATGCCACCGCTTGTTGATGGGATGGGGGCGTTTTTCCGCAGTAGCAACCGCAATAAACGCAGCATCGTGATTGACCTTAAAAATGAAGATGGGCAAGCTATTTTTCATCGACTGGTGAAAGATGCCGATGTGGTTTTAGAGGGATTTCGTCCCGGCGTGACAGAGCGTCTTAAAGTAGATTATCACACATTGAAAGCGATTAACCCGCGTATAGTGTATTGTTCGCTCTCGGGATGGGGACAGAGTGGTCCATATAAAGAATTGAGCGGACACGATTTGAATTATGTCTCATTGAATGGCTTGCAGGGCAGCACGCGCACGCCGCATCCATTGGGCGGGCAAATAGCTGATGTCGGCGGGGCGTATGTCGGTGTGATGGGGATTCTGGCGGCATTGTTCAAACGCGAACGCAGTCAGGAAGGCGATTATATTGATGTTGCGCTCCATGAGAGTGCGATGCCTTTTGCAATGTTTCAATTTGTAGAATCTATGGCAGCAGGATTACCGGGTGGCAAGGGTACGCTGACAGGTATGATGGCATTTTATGAGGTTTATCATAGCAGTGATGATAAGCCGATGTCACTCGGAGCAATTGAGGCGAAATTCTGGACAAATTTCTGTAACGCTATCGGGAAACCGGACTGGGTTGCACGTCAGATGGATATGCAAGAGCAAGAATCACTTAAAGCGGATTTGCGCGACTTATTCAAGACAAAAACGGCTGCTGAATGGCATGATTTACTCACTCCGGTGGATTGCTGCTTCACATTGATTACGCCGCCGGAAAAAATTATCCATGATCCGCAGGTGAAATCGCGCAGTATGGCAGGGATAGATGATGCGGGTGTGCCCTGGATGCGGAGTCCGGTGCGTTTGATGAGTGATGATACTTTTACGTTGGGGGATGTGCCGCAACAGGGTGAACATACTGCTGATGTGCTCGAAGAAAGTGGATTTTCGCTGGAAGAGATTCAGAATTATCAGGCATCGGGGGCGATTAAATAGTAAAGAGTGACGAGTAATGAGAAAAGTATAAGAATGTAATGGAAAATAAGAAGTGGGAATCGGGTTATTTACCAGTGCTTCGCCAATTTAATTTTGAGAAGATTTTCAGCGGATGGAATGTATTCCATCCCTACGTAAGCCCTGATTTTAAAGGCGTTTCGTAGGATTGAGATAAATGTTGCCCGGGAGTAAATAATGCAAAAGTTTTTTGATCGTGTACCAATTGATAAATGAACCAGCAAGCAAAAAACCTGCGGATATTGTCCACAGGTTTTGTTGTTTAACGGTAGAAGCGGTGCATCTGTCCGTTGTACCCGAGTTGCCCGATTGTCTGACCGAGATGGTTTTTGACATAGGCGCCGGGTTCTGTTCCCGTTACGGTAAACATGAACGGGTTATGATACAGCTTCAGTCGTTTTGTGGCATGGTCGAGAGCACCGATTTCCAGGCGTCCACTATATATCGGGGTCACCTGATGCTGAGTCTGTTGTTGAATGTGTCGATTACGACGCCGTTGTAGCTGATTTGTAAAAAACATGTGATACCCCTTTCAATTTCATATCATGTGATGAGAATTCGTTATTTGTTTGTTATTTTTATTCTATAACTATTCCCAAACTTAGTCGCTCATAAAATAATCACAGATACAGGTGTTTTTGTTAGTTTTTTATTAGTACGGAAGGACTATGCGGCTATCAGTTTTTAGTTCTCAGTCGTCAGTTATCAGTTTTCAGGTCAAATATCAAGAAAATGATGCAGGAGAAAGATTATGCAGAAACTCATGCGGCGATATCTTTTTATCAGTTTTTTGTTGATTGTGAGCATTGCACCGGGGATGTCACAGGATATGGGAGATGTTCCACTTGTATTTATTCAGGATGGTTATCTCTTTGCATGGACAGGTGATGGTGGCACAGTTCAAATCACAGAAGAAAATTTTGCCAGCGATTTAGTCGTCTCACCGGATAGTCAACAGGTCCGTTTCTATGGCAGGATAGAGAGAACCCGCGCACATCCAGTTATGAAGTCGGGGAAGAATTATCCCCTGTTTCGGTTTGTTTATGGCGCGATGGCATGATAACGCCGGAATGCCTCACAGATGATAGTCATATGCAATTCGATTTTGTGTTGCGGTTTCATTTGCACTGGCTGGATGATAATCGGTTGTTGTGGGGCGAATTTGATGGGGATGAACATCGCGTCTATTATGATTTCGAAACAGGCATGTATGAGTATTATCCGGTTGATTCTTCCGGTGGGGATGCAGGGAATATCGGTTTTAGTGAATTTCAGATATGGGAAGGGCGTCTGATCTATGTCGGCGGGTATTGGGGTTCATTCACCGCAACGATTCCAGATTATCCGGTAGAAGGTGAAACGTATCGGGCTCATGTCTGGTATTACGATGAAGAAACCCGCGATGACTATTATTATGTCACATCACGGGCGCAGATTATCCAGGGTAATGAAAGAGAGTATATTGGCTTATACAATGGCAAGCAGGAATGGCACTATATTGACCCCGATATTCCCCGGGACAATATTAATCTGGCTGAGATTGTTGTTTTTGAAGAAGAACCTATTTTGCGCTTGAACAGTGCCGATGAAAATCCTGTTTACTGGCATGTGGGAGATGTTATGCTCGATGAAGATGGATTCCTTGAGCATATGTTATGGGAATTTGTTGCACCGGAGCGAGTTCCAATCCGGGTAGAAACAGTAAGTTTTCGTCAAGACCGCTTCGCGATTGCCCCTGATAATGAACGGGCGGCATACCTGGATGAGAACGGGATTCACGTTCTTGAGTACGGGGGAATTTTTACAATCCCCGGAACAGATGCAGTTTCCGAATTCGTGTGGGGTAATGTCGGCTGGTATGTTGATGATTAGAAGTTTCCCTCTCTGTGATTTTTTCTATAATTGAGGAGATCGACTTACCAAAGAGGGGAGTATTGTCATGCCTGTGGTTCATAAATGGGATAACGAAGAACAGACAATTTATACATTCATCATGCGGGGAAGTTGGGAATGGTCGGATTATCAGGAGGCTCTCCGGGCAGGTTATGAGCAAATCAAGTCTGTGCCTCATGAGGTCGATGTGATTTATGCTCATATTTCAGCATTACCGGAAGGCGACGCGGTACAGTATTTGATGCTAGCCAGCGAAACCCAGCCGGAAAATTGCAATCGCAGTGTGATGGTTGATGCAGGGCGAGATATTCTGGAGATGATTGTCAGCGCAATTGACGGAATGCGAGAGTGGGAGGGTCCCAAATTTGTCGATACGATAGATGAGGCACGGGAACATCTTGCAAAAACTGAATAAAGGTTGACAATTAAATCGCGAATTTTTCTGTCTCTCTAAAAATAGGGAGACAGGCGGATGGAATGTATTCCATTCCTGCACAAAGCCCTGTTAATGCGCGTTTCGTAGGGTTGAGGTATATCTCACCTATCTAATTTTCAGCGCTTATAGAGAACGCAGTTCACGGGCAACTTTGTGTCAATCATGTGTGTCTTACTTTACTTGTGCGGTACATCTGCTTAAACTGCTGAACCAAACCAACACCACCGGAGGGTATTATGAGCATCAATCCAAAAATTTTTCGTAAATACGACATTCGCGGGACAGCCGATACCGACCTGAGTGATGCTGTCGCCAAACAAATCGGTCAGGCAATTGGCACAGTCATGCAGGATGACCATGAACTGAAACGGGTCATTGTCGGGCGCGATAACCGCAACTCGGGACAACGGCTGCGCGATGCTCTGATAGCCGGATTGGTCGCATCCGGTTGTGATGTGGTGGATATTGGCATTTGCTCGACGCCCACCCTTTACTGGTATGCAGTCAAGGAAAATACCGCCGGAATCATGATTACAGGCAGTCACCTCGACCCGATTTACAACGGGTTCAAAATTGCAGTCGGCAAAGTTGCGCTCTATGGCGATGGTATCAAAGCAATTTATCAGGTGATTGATAATGAACTCTATAACGAAGGGGAGGGCAGTGTCTCCACAATAGATGATAGTCTCACACCTTATATTGAGGATGTCGCGGGGAAGGTTTCTCCCAAAAAACTTAAAGTCGCTGTAGACCCCGGTAATGGGACAGCCGGATTATTTGTTGATGCGCTGATGTCTGCCTGGGGACAGGATGCCGTCACCATCAATATGGAATTAGACGGTAGTTTCCCGAATCACGCGCCTGATCCCTCCAAAGCCAAAAATTTAGAGCAATTGATTACGCTGCTCAAAGAAAATAACGCCGATGTTGGACTGGCATTTGATGGCGATGCAGACCGTGTGGTGGCAATTGATGAAACAGGAAACGTCATTGCTCCTGATCGATTCGTGGCAATTCTCGCAAAAGATGTGCTATCCCGGCATCCCGGCGCAACGATTATCGGCGATGTCACCAGCAGTCAGGCGCTCTTCGATACGATTCGTGAAGCAGGGGGTAATCCTGTCATGTGGATGACCGGGCACTCACTCATCAAAGAGAAAATGCGCGAAACCGATGCCATTTTAGCGGGTGAAGTCAGTGGACATATTTTCTTCGCGGAAGACTATTATGGTTTTGATGATGCGTATCTGGCAGCAGGGAAATTGCTACAAATCATTAGCAATAGCGACAAGACACTCTCAGAGATGGATGCTGAAATCCCGACTTTCTACAGCACGAAGGTTTTTCGTCCGCACTGTGATCCCGAAGTCAGTCATGATGTGCTGGCAACACTCGCACAGGACTTAGGCGACAAAGGCGAACTGGTATTACTGGATGGTATTCGCGCTCAATTTGATGCTGGATGGGCGATTATCCGTGAGAGCAATACCGAACCCGTCCTCAGTATTCGTATTGAAGGCAAAACCCGTGAGGATGCGATGCAATACCGTGATTGGATTGTCGAAATTATGGAAGAATTCGAGGGGGTCGAGGTAGACGAGCTTAAGGGCGAGATTTAAGGGATGCGAGACTAAAGATTCAACAGGGAAGATCGGGATCGCACCAGGGGATGTACCAGGGCACGACACGTCGTGCCCCTACCAAAACGGTTATTGTCGTAGCGTTCCGACATGCCAAACCCTATTATTTTCAATCACCAATGTTAATCAATTGGTTCGAAGGAGAGTACCTTATATTTGATAACGCCGTCCGGTACTTTTACTTTGACGACATCGTCAACTTTTTTGCCCATCAGTGCCTGTCCGACCGGAGAATCAGCCGTGATTGCGCGGCGGTCGCCACTGACTTCTACGCCATCAACTAAATCCAGTGAGAGTTCTTCGTCATATTCCATATCCAGCAAAACCACACGGTCGCCAATATTGATGACATCGGGGTCATTGTATTCGATAATTTCTGCTTGATTCAGGACTTCAAGCAATTGGGAGAGGCGCTCTTCCAGACGTTTTTTGCTTTCCATCGTGTCATTGAGTTCGGAATCTTCTTCATTGCCAACATTATCTTCGCGAATTTCTTTGAGGCGCTCCGTTATTTCTGGAATATCGACCTCACGCAATTTATAAATCTCACGCTCTATTTTTTCATAGCCTTCGCGTGTGAGTTGTCGTCTTTGTGCCATATTATTTTTCCTGTTCACTAACGAAAATTGCCTCTCAAAAAAGGTAAGAGGCAGATTGATATAGATAATAAAGCGCCCATGTCAGGTGCATGAGCAGATGCTTCTTTTACGAATGTATACGCATTATACAGGAATTTGTTTTTTGCGTGTCAATATAGACCACCGTTTCTACATATTTCTTACATTATCCTCTACATGTCTATGCCTTTCTTACGTGAAAATACCGCGACTCTTATCTTCGAGGCATACAATAGATGGCGTGATTGCAAGTCACTTTCGTTAGGAGACATGTATAAGAATGGAAAAAATGATACGCTCAATTGCTGCCCCTATTGACGATAAAAAACAGGTTATTCGCCGCAACCTGACACCGGATTCACTCGGACAGGTCTTACATTCGGGTCAAAAAGTCTGGATTGATATTACCGACCCGACAGAGCAAGATTTAGCCTGGTTACAATCCTGTATTGAGTTGCATCCGCTTGTTGTGCAGGATTTGAAGCGTGTCGATAAACGTCCATCTCTTCTCGCCTATACGAACTATATTTTCCTGTCATTATTCCAGCCGGAAACGAAGCTCCAGCAGGTTTACGGGCACGAAATTCACTGTATTATCGGGGAAAACGCCTTTATCACCGTGCGCGAATCTCACACAACGGCTGTTGATGATGCTTATAATCGCGCCGCACAGAATCCCAATTATTTTCAGCGTGATGTGGTCTATTTCCTGTATCTCACCATGCAAACTGTGATTGATGCCTACTATCCGCTTGTTGATGACATCAGCAACACGCTCAATGATTTAGAAGAAGATTTACTGGCGAACAATTCAATGGATGTTGCCCGGCGTAGAGTGTATCGTATCAAGCAGCAATTGATTGGTTTGCGGCAGATGGTCGCGCCACAGCGTGAGGTCTTATCCAATGTTATCGGGGAAGAACGTCTCACCCGTAGCAATGAAGACCGTGATTTGTTCCGGCATCTCTATGAACGGTTGATGCGAGTCTATGATTTGATTGATTCGCAGCGTGATTTATCAAGCAATGTTCTCGATTTAATTCAGAGTCAGGAATCTACCCGGCTCGGGCGTGCAGTCAATCGACTGACTATTTTCTCGATGATTTTCTTGCCCCTGACCTTCATCACAGGCTTTTTCGAGTTGAATTTCATCAACACAACCGAACCCTTCCAGTTGCCTGTTTCGGGATTTTCGTTGTTTCTGATACTCATGTTTGCCATGATTATGATCGTTGCCATGATGATCTGGTATTTCCGGCAACAACGCTGGTTATGACATTAATTTTCAGCTAACAACTAACCCGTTTTCAAATATTCTGGCATATAATTGTGATATAGCTCCCGTCAAATGCTAAGGGTTATCTGTCTCAGATGAAGAAATTGATTATCATCGTCTTTATTGCGTTATTATCTGTTTTCATGGTTGTCGCTGATGGCGTTGATGACCGTGGACAGCCCAATGACCCCGACACAAATGACCGTGCGAATGCCTGTTATGAAGGCGGCAGTATGGAACATGCCGGATGTTCGACCGAATGGGAATGGGTATGCGGCTGGCATTTGATTCGTTGGGAAGCCGATGGTAGCTATGATATGCCTGTAACCTGCCGTATCCTTTTGCCACCCGAACTGGAGACGTCACAGACAGTACTATCATGTATTCCGGCTGATTCGCATTTTAGCTCCGATGAAATAGAAGATACGGGGGTTATCACAACCTCACCGCTTCCACCATTCCCGACAGACCTCTGTGGTAATTCAATGGCGCTGATTATCAATTTTGTAGGTAATGTGTATGCGACAGGATTTGATTTTTACTGTGATACGGGTGGTTCACCCTATGAACTGCGCTTCATCTGGACAGGTGTCGAAGGAAGTTATACTGAATACTATACGGGTAATTGCCTCACCTGATAATCAACATCGGCTCTAATCGGATGAGCGAACAAAATCAATCTACTGTTATTTAGTAATATAATAGTAAAGATTAGATTGATTTTTATCGACATCTTAACTCTTTTACAATGAATCTGCCGTATAATGACGGAGTATATCAATAGTCAACGTCTAAGGACTACTTCCGTCAATGAAAAAACTGATTATCATCGTACTGATTTCTTTATTATCGGTTGTCGTGGTTGCTGCTAACGGCAATGACGACCAGGGACAACCCAATGACCCTGATAACAATGAACGTGCTAATGCTTGCTATGAAGGTGGCAGCATGGAAGATGCAAACTGTTCAACAGAATGGGAATGGGTTTGCGGCTGGCATTTGATCCGCTGGGAAACCGATGGTAGCTACGACCTGCCTGCGACCTGTGCGATTCTTTTACCACCTGCGCCTGTCTCAGAAACAACAACAGTCACAATCTCCTGTACTCGCCCGGATTTTTTCTACAGTAGTGATGAACTTGAAGACACACCCTCTGTACTCACAATTGGCTCAACATCATTCACGGATGCCTGTGGTAATCCAATAACAGGTACTGTCCAGATCATTAGCAATGTTTACGAGCAATCCCCCGGCATTTATGTCTGTGATACCGGTGGCTTAACTTACGAAGTTCGTGTTGTCTGGTCGGGTCCTACCGGTCATACCGAATACTACACAGGCAATTGTTTACTCTAATCTTCGGATAGCACACTGAAATCGAAACGGTACGTTTGCATAAGCGTGCCGTTTTTTTGTTTCAGTTGCTATTTTCTTCGTGTTCTTCAAGCCTTCGTGATGAAAAATTTGATTGCCAATTTCTCTTGCTATCCTTACAATCAGGATGACAATCTCACACACAGGAGAGATGCCTTATGCGGCGTTTATTGCTTTTGCTGATTTTATGCTTATTCATCGGACAGACATCGGCGCAGACAGAAACATGGTCGGTCTGGCTTTATGAAGTTGATAGTGGGAGAGCCGTTCAGGTTGATAACGGCGGTACACTGCTCAATGATGTGATTTTACCTGTACCCGCACCTTTCGCAGACTACACGCTTGCCCCGAATATCGGTATCTCACCGGATGGCACACGCATCGCTTACGCTGTAACAGGAACAACGACTGAAAACGAGCGCATCAGTTCATTCCTGGTGCTGGATACCTCGACCGATAGCGTACTCTTCTCTTATGACACGCCGACCTATACAACAGCATCGTCTTTGATTTTCAGCAAAGTCGCCTGGAATAGCACCGGAAATATTGTCGCCTTTGCTTATGCAACCGGAGAAACCATTGAGGAGCAGAAATGGCGTATCCTGGTATTGAATGCGATTGATGGACGCATCATCTCTGAAATGGATGATGACACTCCGTATTTTGCCTCACAGGAAGACACACTCGCACCGTATTTGTTGCCTATTTTGCAATTTTTCGGTGAAGCGACTGTCGGATTCAGCTTGATTCCCTATCAGGCAGCGAATTTCAGTGCAGAATTGTTCAGCTATGAATGGGATATTGTGACAGGGCGAGTTGTTGAGAATAATCGTGCGCCGCGCATCACAGGGGAGACATTGCCTCAGACAGGTGAAACGATTACGCCAATGGTTGATGAGCGTATCAATTATGATCCGACATACGAACCCTATACCAATGCGATTCAGGTGTATCGTCCTGAAATTGGGGCGCGTGTGCCATTTTTTGCCAGCCGGACGTATGACATTTTGCGTGCTCAGTTTGTTCAGAATGGTGAGCAGGTCTTAGCTTATGCAGAAGATTTGCTGACACTGGAACGGACTTATTTGCTGGTAAATCGTATCGGGATTTTGCGGGGATTGCCAGCAATGAACCCGATTAACAATGCGATAGTCGGTACAGCGGATGGTTTTGTTTATGTGGCGGATAATGCAACGCCTGTTGTGCTGCATTTGAATACGCGGGATTCGACATTTCCACAGGCGGCGATATGGATTGCCCCTGATAATTCACGATTTGTTCCGGTGTGGGCGTCTCTGGAAGAACAAACAGAGTATGATGCCTGGTTACAACTCGCGCCACCTATTTTCCCATCGCAGATTGTGGTGGATAGTCCATCAAGCACTGGCATTGACCCGGATGATGTGACCGAAGCGAATAATATCACGGGAGGCAATAGCATCATCACAGTGGATAGCGTGGCGGTCATCAATACGACGGATGGGGATCGACTGAATATGCGGGATAGTGCCGGGTTGAGCGGGACAATCATTGCGCGGGTCGATAATGGTGTTCGGGTTGTTGTCACAGATGGTCCGGTCGCTGTGGATGGCTTCACCTGGTGGCAGATTCGCCTTCCGACAGGGCAGGTTGGTTGGGTTGTTGAACGGGCGGAAGGGGTGCAGACTTTGCTTCCGGCGGGTTAATATAGGAACGTCTCTCATCATGAAGGCACAAAGAACACGAAGGAAGAGATTGTATGATTATTTCTCATGTCACCACACTCGTTAAAGATGCCTGTGAACAACCGACAAATGTTTTCGGATATAGCATCTGGACACATCACATTGTCACGGTGGTTAATTTTGCCTGTGAACTGGCAGAAACATCAGGGGCTGATGTAGAAATTGTGCAGCTTGCCGCGCTCCTTCATGACTATGCAGGGATTTCCCGTGAGGAATGGATAGCCGACCATCATACGAAAGGTGCTGAACTAGCCGGACAGATTTTGAGCGAATTGGATTATCCCACCGAAAAAGTTGCAGCAGTACAACATTGCATCATCAGTCATCGTGCCAGCAAAAACATTCCGCGTGAAACACTTGAAGCTGAAATTCTCGCCAGTGCCGACGCAATGGCACATTTTGCGAATGTCTCATCTCTCTTATATATGGTCTATACAAAAAAAGGTATGTCCTCTGATGATGGGGTTGAATGGGTGCTGAGCAAATTAGCCCGTAGTTGGGAAAAGTTAATGCCTGAAGCGAAAACTATGATTGAGCCGCGTTATACCGCTATCAAACTAGCATTATCAACCGACAACATAATCCCGGGCAAGGAATAGAAAGTCAAACACATATCGTTTGTTCTTAAGGGAGAGCAATGTCTCTCCCTTAGATATAAGGCTATTGCCGTATATTCAACCAGTTTTATGCCTCTGCGGATGTGACACAGGATTCGATTTGTTCCTGAATGCCTGTGAAGCTATCGGGATCGTCAAAGCTGAATTCGATGCCGTCAACACAACTCAGATAGTCATTGGTGCGTTGTTGTGCGATTGCGAGGTCGGTCTCTAAATCGACGACTTCTCCGGCGAGGTAACTATCAAAGACTGCTGTCAGCCATTGTGTTGCGCCGAATCCCAATTGATTGATATTGGTCGGTAAAACGAGTGTATCGGTGTCAGCGATAATGTCTGCCATCGCCAGGTAGAAATCAACCGTTTCCTGTCCCTGTGAGTCGAGCAAACGACTGCTATTCAACATCGAATAGGTGGCGGGCATGGCGTCAAACGCATCGGCATTCTGTGCGACGTATGACATGAAGCGGTAACAGGCATCAGGGTTAGCCGCATCGGCATTGATATACATTGTGCCTGTATCATAGGCAACGGCATTGCTATTCACACCCTGCGGGAAAGTCACTGTAATACGTTCGGCATTTTGTTGATTGCCACCGGGTCCGAATCCGCCGCCAAAGTTTCCTGCGATGAGGTCTTGCTCGATAATCGGGCTGGTATTCTGTGCGCCACCGAATCCGCCACCATCGCCAGCATAAGCAATCAAACCATCGTCTGCGAGGTCAAGCACCTGTTGAATCGCTGCGACTGTTGCCGGATCAGTGAAATTGACTGTAATCGTATCCCCCGAGAAGTCGAATGGCGCACCACCATAAATTGCAATCAGGTTGATAAGCGGGGCAGAGCCTGTGATATTCAGCGGTGAAACACCCTCAGCTACCACCGATTCTAAGCCACGTAAAGCGTCTTCAAATTCGGAGACTGTCCATGTGCCCTGTGGAATCGGTACACCTGCTTGATTGAACGCTGCCGGGTCAAGGCGCATCACAAGCGGCGTGATTGTGAGTGGTATTCCATAAGTCATGCCATCGACCTGCATCTGCGATAGCACATCCCCGACATAGTCATCCGGGTCGTAATTCATATCACCCAGCAACATCGGGTCTAAGACAAGCAGTGTTGATAGATCAGCATCCGCTAAAATATTGCTTGATGAATAGTAACACTGTGTCGTTTCGGGGACAGCAGAGGTATTGGGAGGCAATTGCTCGATTGTGATGTCTGCAACCTGTGAGTCCTGCGCGACAAATTCTTCAGCGAGGCTTTCCCAGGTATCACTCACACCACCACCGGGACCCCGTCCACCGCCAGCTAAAATACCGAATTCCAGCGCAATCTGACCACCGGATAAGTCCAGTTCTGCTTCGGGGGGATTGACGGCTACGCTCACCGGATACAGTGCATCAGCCGCAGTGAGACGTTCTAACTGTTCGTCTAAAATTGTTTCCAGCGCATCACTTGCAGAGAGTGAATCACTTTCCATCAAATCAAGTGCATCACTCAATCCACCCGCAAACAGTAAATCTGCCTGACTGATACCACTCGCAACGGCAGTATCAACCAGTGGCTCAAATGCAGCACTCACGGTCTGATTGAAGCGTCCCGGACCGGGTTGTGCGGTGTCGTCATCGAGTTCCGGCGCATTAATCATCGCATCGACTGTGCCGCCGGAAACCGAAATCGCATTGGCATCACCTGTCAGGTAGAGTGCCAGTTCAAATGCCTCACGCGGGTAAGTTGTCCCGGCACTGACAGCATAACCTGTCACATTCATTCCGGCTGAACCACCGGGGAGAAGAGCAGTTGCTGTGTCAGTATCTTGATTTGCACCGGGGAAGCCTCCGCCGCCCTGTTGTGGATTGCCAATTCGCATGGGCACATCATCATTATCGACATCCGATGGCAAGGTTGTATAGCCCTCTGATTCAAAGGCATACCACTGTTCCAGCATATCTGCTAAAGCAACATCACTGTAATCCGGCACTGATGGGAAGGAAATGTCATCGGCAACGGATTGTCCGTAAGCACTGATCAACAGATAATCGAGACTGCTTCCACCCTGAACAGCCAATCCGGGGAGCGCAACACTACCATCAGCATCATATTGCGTCAGTGTTTGTGCCGCGAAAATCAAATCTGTCAGTGTCCAGCTTGCATCGGGATAATTTAGCCCGGCAGCATCAAAGGCGGATTGCGAATAGGTAATCGTGGTAAAACTCGCGGAAACAGGCAACGCCCATTGTCCGAAATCCCACTTGAAGGCATCAATCATCGTCTGATGATAATTGGATTCATTGTAATCCGGGTCACTTTGTGTCAGTGGTGCTAAATCCAGGACATAACCTGCGCGGGTTGCCTCACTGTTCAAGCCATCATCGACCAGGACGACATCTGCTGTCTGAAAATAAGTTAACAGGTCTTCGTGATAGGTCTCTGAATCATTGTTCGGATTGGCTGGCATCCCGAAACCATCGTATCCGACAAGCTGAACCTGAACACCGGGATTCAATTCTTCGTAGGCATCAACCGCTTCTTGCAGACCATCTTCTGCAAATCCGGTGACAGCCACCTGTAAAACAATCTGATTGCCCTGTGCGCCGGTGATTGCTACAGATAGCAGCAGAACAATCAAGGTACTCAATATAGATAATCGTTTCATCAATATTCCTCATAATTTATAGTGAACCGGGGTTTCGCTTGAGGTGTTGATACAGTCAAATTGCGTTGTCGTGGTCATCAGGTGAAAAGGTGAAAGGAAAAAGACAATCAGTGTAATTTCACCCTGTCCTCTTTATCCTCTTACCTTTTCTGGAAACGCTATTCGCCCGATACTATGCTCAAACAACACCGGGTTAGTTAAGGACATCGTCATTATAAAAAAGAGGTGTTCACGAACTGTAAGCTTTGTATTGTGGTTTCACAATATCAGGAAAATTCCCAGCGTGTCGCGGTATTCGGGAAGTCGCTCTCTTTCCATGCCATCACAATAGCTGGCACAACGCGATACAAACCACCTTTCGCCAGTTCTTCAGCAGTCGGTTCGTAATTATGCGGGGCATATTTCATTGCATAAACAGGCGCTATATCGTCATACAAAGCACGTTCTGCCAATTTTTTGATTTTGCCTTCGACGATGACGGTATCGAAGCCACTTTCTGTGTGAAGTACCACATTGGGATTGTGCTTGAAATTACGTGCTTTGCGGGAGGTCTCGCCTGTGCCGAAATAGACCACATCTTCAAATAAGACGCCCCAGACAGGCGCGGCATGAGGATTGCCGTTCGGACGTGAAGTTGCCAGCCAGTAATTCATGGATTTTTCGAGTTGTTCCCGTACAAAATCCCAGGAGAGTAAGCCTTCACTCTCCTGCTTGATACCATAATCTTTCATTTTCGGGCGAATTGCTGCGGGGATAGTCAGTTTCATAGTATAGTCCTATTCTCCAGATGTCCGGTTGCTTTGTGGCGGAGAGAGCAGGCTCTGTCCCTACCGGATGTGATTGTCTGGTATCAGCATAACAGGAAAATATGACAGGCTGTGTCATGTTTTATAGTTGCCCCATTACCCGTACTTTGCTCAATCAACTGTATCCGTCCCGAATTCCGCTACTAACTGCTGCACAACGGTTTCGATGTTCAATGATTTGCCATTCTCATAGTGCATATGATAAACATTTTCTTCCACTTCATTTTTTAGATACTGAATGCTCTCTTTGTACATTGTCCACTGCTCTAGCCATCCATTTGTTGCCTGAGGATGATGAAGCGTTAATGACAATAACTCTATTGCCTGTTGTATCTGATCTTCCTGCATCAAAATAATCGCCGTGATAGGTAAGTAGCATAGCAAAAGCGTCGGGCTCTTACTGGATAGGGCAAATTGCAAGGTGATAAAGTTATGTTTTTTCGCCAGGGCAATATCTCCCAGACCAAGATAAGCCAAAGCTAAACTCCAATCCGCATCATTTTTAATATGGATATCAAATGATGAAGAATTTTGTCCTTCATTGGCATACGCCAAACCTGTTTTGTAATCCCCCTCTAAACTGGTGATAAGGCTTTTCATGTACCAGCTAAAGGAAATTCCATCATGAAAAGTGATACTCCTGGCAATTGCTTGCCCTTTTTCAGCGAGACTTCTAGCGGATTTGAGATTGCCCTGTAAGAAAGCGGTCAGGCTGAGAGCGATAGTCGTATTTGCAAGCCCGAGTCGATTATGAGTCTGTTGATACAGTTGATTTGCTTCCCGCCATACCGTTTCAGCTTCTATGTAACTCTTAGTAATAGATAAGACAGTGGCAATGTTATTCAAATTGCTGATTTGTCCCCAAAGATTTCCATTTTCTTTGCAAATCTTTAAGGCTTTTTCAGTATATTCAAGTGCAAGTTCAGGTTGTCCCAACAATGAATAACAATATCCGATTGACGAATACATCGTTTGTAGGGAAAAGTGATCGCCAAGGTCAAGATAATAGTCCAGAGATTTTTTCAGGGTTAATAAGGATAATTCATAGTCTCCCAAACGCCATTGAAGAATGCCTAAACGCATCTGGAACAGGGCAATGTCAGCTTTAGAACCTAGCTGTTTTGCAAATGAGATAGCCTCTTCAACATCTGAGATTTGATTTGTCCGCAAGACGATAATACGTGCTCGTAACAGATTAGTCGTGTGGTCAAGTTGAGCGGGAAAACTATCTAAAGTAAAGTTGAATAGTTGTCTGTGCTCGATTGCATGACTCCTCATCCTGAAAAATAAGACTAACGCCATATGGGCTTCAGCGATTTGCTCATATGCATTTTGAGATGTTGCCCACCGCCACGCCCGGGCAATATTCTCAAATTCCATTTCTAGCTCATTAAGGGCAGCAGTTTGTCCGTTTCCCTTAATATTATTCTCTTTCATTGCTACAAAATGAAGATAATAGCTCATGTGAGTATCTTGAACGTCTTGTCTACTGCCATTTTCATCGAGCATTTCTGCCGCATATTGCCACAGTAATTCATGAATCTCATAACGTCCGCTATCCGCATCCCGCCGGATGAGCGATTTACTGACCAGACTCATCAATACACGTAGATTTGCCCCGGCAACAGCCTGTGCTGCCTCACGGGTGAATCCACCTTTGAAAACAGACAATTTCATGAAGACTGTCTGTTCATCCCCGGACATCATTTGCCAGGAATAATCCATCACCAGGCGAATACTCTGCTGACGTTCGGGTAATTCACCGATTCCATCTGCCAGAATGTCCATACTCTGTTCCAATTCAGAGGCAATTTCCTGCGGTGAAAGCATTGCAACCCACGCACCGGATAAAACGATTCCGAGTGGCATCCCCTGTACCAGACGGCAAATCCGGGCAACAGAATCCAGATTGTCTCCGGTCAATCCAAAAGCAGGATTGGCATGTCGCGCACTGTTCACAAACAATTTAACAGCCGCATAGCGCAGGGCATCTTCCGGTGTCTCCCACTCAGGAAAGTCCATGCCTGCCAGATGAAAGATTGTTTCGCCGCGTTGTCCGGTACGCTGTCGTGATGTCACCAGAATCTGTACCTGTGGCGCTGCATTGAGAATTTCAGTGATAATCGGGGCAGACTCTAATAGATGCTCAAAATTATCCAGCACTAGCAAGAGTTGTTTCTGTTGTAAAAAGTCGAAAATTTGCGTTTTCTGCTCACGTCCATCCGACTGAAAACTAAAATTCAATGCCGTCGCAATTGCAGGGATAATTTGCTCTCCTGTCGTGAGCGGGGCAAGCTCCACAAAATACACACCATCCTCAAAATAATCGAGCGCTTGTTCGGCGGCGGTCAGCGATAAGCGGGTTTTACCCATGCCACCGGGAGCGAGAATCGTCATTAAGCGGATAGATGAATCATGCAATAATCGAGATAATTCTGTCAGTTCATGCTCACGCCCGACAAATTCTGTGACCTGTGCGGGGAGATTGTGCTTTGTAAGCGTAAAATCCTTTGTTTCAAGCAGATTGAAACGGGTTGCGGGAGGCGTATGGATGCTACGACCTTGCAGTATATCTTCCAGTGCTGCGCCAACATGCCGCACAGAAGCAATGCGTGCTATCGGGTCACGTTCTAACATGCGATACACTAGATCAATCAGGGCAGTTGAAGCATCCGGGCGCAAAGTCTCTAAATCGGGAAGTGGTTCAGTCGCAATTGCCTGAATCACCTGTAAGATATTCGTTCCCTTAAACGGACGTTCCCCGGCAAGCATCTCAAAGAGCATCACACCGAATGCCCAGATGTCGCCACGTGCGTCGAATGTGCCGCCATCGAAGGTTTCCGGTGGTAGATAATCAATTGTGCCGACCATCGCATCAGTATCAGTGACACGTTCTTTACTGCCGACATGCGCCACACCAAAATCTGTTAATTTGAGTGTGCCATCCTTAGCAAGTAAGACATTACCGGGTTTTAAATCACGGTGAATGATGTCCAGTTTATGAGCGCGGGTGAGGGCGTCTGCCAGGTCAATCGACAGCTTGAGGATTTGCTCGACAGGCATTTTCCCCTGTTTGAGTAAATCGGCTAAATCTCCACCTGAGACATATTCCATAATCAGGTAATGCTTGTCATCAGCTTCAACAGCATTCAGCATTTTCACAATATTGGGATGATTGAGGTCGCGTAATGCTTCGCCTTCACGTTTGAAGCGTTCGATGAGGTCAGCATCGGTCAATTCCGGCTTGAGTTGCTTGATAGCGACTGTTTCTCCGGTGCGGGTATCCTGTCCGAGATAGACTGTTCCCATGCCCCCTGCACCTAATTTTTCGCTGATTTGATATTGCCCTGCAATGAGTGTCTCTGTCATGTGATTTCCGTTTTCTTATCCACTCCTGTATTATAGCCCGATTGAATAATCGTGACATTTCCCGGCGACGGACATCATCGACTATTTCAAAATCAGGTATGATTAAGTAGATGCAGATAGTCAATCACAGGGATACTATGGCAGATAAACCGAATCCGGTGTTACATATGATGAAATGGGGTGCTGGCAGTGGCTTCATCCTCGCATTACTCTATATGATCTTAGTCTTAAGTTCATCCAGTATAGGTGGAGGTTTAGCGGTATTGGCAAACCCATTTTTCTGGATGCTTGCTGTGATGTACGGCGTAATTCCAGGGCTTATCATGGGATTTTTTATCGGATTTATGCTGCGTAGTCTGTTGCTCACTGTGCCGATACCCTTCACTAAAGCGGATATGCAGTCAAAGCGGGTAGAGGTCTATGGCTGGACTTTCGTTCTAACCCTTTTTATGTCTCTGATGATGATATTTTTCTTTTTCGGGAGTTTGTCGGAATGGCTTCTATTGGGAACACCCGCCCTCATTGCAGCGTCTGCATCAACTTACGCCGCACATCGTTATATGTACCGTCTACGTCTGTGGAGTGCAAGTATTGATACGCGCAAATCCAAAATCAAAAATGATGACTATTCCCATCTAATAGAGCAGGATGAGGATGAAAACTACTTCCACGATGAACGTCCCGCCGAAAAACAGGATACCCGCTCATGAAAAAATGTCCGAATGTTGTGCAGCATATGACATTCCGGGGATTTTGGAGTGGGTTCATCCTAGCATTGATTTATGGACTTATTTTCTTTGCGTATGGGGGTGGAATTGGAGGGCTCATATTCATGACCCCGTTTATGCTATTTTTTGCAATTCTATTTGGTTCAATCCCTGGCACGTTTATCGGATATTTCGTGAGTCTACTATTGTATAATCTTTTAAAAGATGTTTTTTCCCCCTTTATGCGAGATGATTTGCAGAAAAAGCGTGTCACAATATACAGTTCGACATTTCTTCTGTCATTATTTCTAGCCGTGATATGTTTTCTATTGGAGTTCTTGATATTGCAACTTCTTTCCGTATCGGTATTTATAGTTGTAGTTATGCCATCTCTTATCGCCGCCATTGCATCGACCTACGCCGCCCATCGTTATATGTTCAGATTACTCCTGTGGAGTGAAAACCTCGATACGCGCAAATCCAAAATCAAAAATGATGACTATTCCAGATTAACAGAATCACACGCTGACACTCTATCCGATGACTATCAACACGACCATCAAGCGCAATCGGAGCAATCCCAATGAAACGCCCGTCACCAATCAGGCATATGCTCAATTGGGGAATGTTAGTAGGTCTGCTTATCGCGCTATCTTATATGACCCTTATACTGGATTTCTTCAGTGGAGATGATCTTTTTAGCTTAGACATAAGGAGTAGCCTGCTGTCCCTGGTGTTTGCATTTATCCTGGGCTCGATTCCCGGCGCAGGAGTGGGATATTTTCTCGGTCTAAACATGAATAATTCACTATTCAATGCCAGGATTCCAATCACGACAGCGGATATGAAGTCAAAACGGTTGGCGGTCTACGGTTGGTCATTTGTTTTGACGCTATTTGCGTTCGTCACAGGTTTCTTCTACTTTAATGATCTATCCGACTTCATTTTCTTAGGGGTTTCTGCTTTTATTGCTGCTATCATAGCAACCTACGCTGCACACCGTTACATGTACCGTCTGCATCTGTGGAGTGCAAGCCTCGATACGCGCAAATCCAAACGCAAGAATGATGCCTATTCCAGATTAACAGAATCACACGCTGACAATCTACCTGATGACTATCAACCCGACCATCAAGCCCAATCGGAGATAAACTCATGAAACGCCCGAATGCTATTCTTCACATGATGCTCTGGTGTGCTTGCGGAGGCGTTATAGCTATTTTGACACTCGCGACTTTAGTTGGATATTGGTTGTTGGATGGAAATTTAAATATAGTGGTTGATGGGTTAGTTCGTCCTCAATCCTTGCGTTTTTTAGGAATTACAGGCATTGTTCCCGGTGCAATCGCAGGAGTTTTAGGTGGCTGGTATATAAATAGACGGGTAGGCAATCTTAGAGTAGCGTTTACCCGGGATGTGATGAAATTCTATGAAAAAGATATATTAACATCCATCTTCTTCAGTGTGTGGCTTTGCTGCATTATTCTATTCATTGTGATAACTGGTAGAGTCCCGATAGGTGTCATGTTCGGATGTATTCCAGGTGTAATTGCTCCAATCATTGCCGCATATGCTGCACATCGTTATTTGCTCCGCTTTCATTTATGGAGTGTGTGGAGTGTTGACAGCAGAAAAGAAAAATCCAAACGCAAGAATGATGCCTTTCAGAGTGTCCGATTAACAGAATCACACAGCGATAATCTGCCCGATGACTATCAACCTGACCATCAAGCGCAATCGGAGATAAACTCATGAAACGACCTGACCCCGTACAGCATATGATGACATGGGGCGCAGTCAGTAGCGGACTCGTCCTGGTAGGTTATCTGGCTCTAACAGGTGTTTTCACACAGGGTGATTTTGACCCATTTGTGGTCGCAGTCATTTTCGGGGGCATATTCACGGGATTCACACTCGGGGGTATGGCAGGAGTCATCATCGGGACAGTTTTTCAGCATGAGCAGGTGGCGATTAACAGCGAAAAAATCAACAATCGCCGCAATATCGTGTTGCTTGTCGTTTTTGTCATGGTGCTGATTGTCAGTCGTTTGCTGGTTGTGCTCTCAACGGGATTTGTCAGCCATCCTCTGGCATTGTCTTTGATTGGTGCAATTATTGCCACACTTGCCTCCCAACACTATCTCTATCGCATGGAAGACTGGCTCAAGCATCATAAGCCCAAGCGCAAAGTTAAAAATGATGATGTTCCGTCGCGTCTGGTGGATGAAAATGACGATTTTGTGGAAAGCATCTCCGAACGGGAATATGAACAACAAACCCGGCATTCATAAGTAAAATTGTAGGTTTGGCGCACCAAACCCCTACGGAAATTGTATTCAGAGTTTTTCTTTAACCCGGGCAACCCAATCCACCGCATCAATATCAACGCCTGTATGATGGGATAATGCCCGTTTAGCAATCATTGCATCGACATCATTCGCGCCAGCATCAACATGAATCACAGTTAACAGGTGTTTTGCAAGACTGGCATCGCCTAAAAATGCCATCAGTGAACATCCCGCCGAGATGCGTAATTCAGCATTGCTCTTTTCATTGGCAATTTCCAGAAAATCGGCTGTCGTTTCCCATTCTGCCACCGATGAAATATCTGTAGTATTTAAGGCTTGCTCGAACGTCAGACCGAATTTTTCATCTAAGACAGTCACACTCTCATTGACAATATCCGCCATCGCCGCGTTAATCCCGGTCACTTTTTCAGGGAGTGTTTTCCTGTTAACGAGTGCCTCACCGATGGCATCCATTTCGGCTTTCGTGAGTGTCACATTTCGTTGAGCAAGCAGAGTAGGTTTATTGAATTGCTTCAACAAATCAGTCACAAGGATACTCAACGGCACTTTTTTCAGTTGTTCGGCAGGGTTTTGCATAAATTTTCCTTATAAAATCTCAGGGTAGACCATCTGCATCGGCAAGCCATAGCTATCATGTTGGGGGTTTTCCGGCAAACTAAGCAGATTCCCCATTCGCGAACAGATGGCACAGGCAAGTGCATCGACAATATCATCATCAAGCAGTACACGTTGATGTTCGTCATAGGCTTCCTGGATAATTTTCAGTGCATTGGATTGATAACGTTCCAGTATTTTCACCCGTTCCATGAAACCCAATCCCGTTTTTTTGCTATAGCGCATCGGCTTCTTATCATTCAGTGACCAGAATAGCACTTCGGGATGACTCTCTAAAATGATGCTCTGTAATGATGGATTCGCACGTAAAAAGGTGTCAATTTCATGAATTTTAGCGGAAATATTCCAGCTTTGTTTGGAGAACGCCCTGCCTTCAATGTCACGGTTGATGTCACAGGCGACTTTGTAGCTGTCGGAGTCAAAATCGTGTTTTGCACCGTGTTCGATTGCTTCACGGGTCGGCACAGAAAATACAGAAGACCGTCGTTTCTGTAAAACATCCCGCGCTGCTTTTTCTGTCAGGCGACCGTCTTTGCTTGATGCCAATCCAATCGGCATGTCAATTAGCAAACACTCTGTTAAGTCGCCATGTTCCTGCCAGAATGTGCTGATGTCCGGTGTATAGACCGCTTTATGTGAAGACTCATCCAGTCCGATTGCTATCCAGCCACCTTTGCAGCCATCAATGCCCCAATACATGCGCTCCCCTTGTATCTTAAGAATAAGTGTCATCTGTTAGACTGGAGGACACTGAACAGGTCAGAGCAGAGTGAGGCTGCCGC
>ENA-OWNT01002052-OWNT01002052.1-seawater-metagenome-genome-assembly--contig:-NODE-2052-length-22200-cov-6.289292_pt1 | contig 22200 bp, 16 predicted proteins | sample MGYA00238136_ERZ651165 | MGnify/ENA primary metagenome ERZ651165 (study PRJEB26861, sample SAMN08777766) | seawater metagenome | isolation source: coastal seawater | place: USA: Florida | collected...
GCAGAAGACGGCATACGAGATTTTCACGTGACTGGAGTTCAGACGTGTGCTCTTCCGATCTCCATTGCATTTACCAGGCATGCATATGATACTGTTGGCGGGTATGATGGTATTGACCATATAGCATCAGGGGATGATTTTCTCCTGATGATGAAGATCAGTAAAGCCTTTCCGGGCAAAATAAGCTACCTGCAATCGGGGCAAGCTATTGTATCTACACCTCCTCAACCCGATTGGACCTCTTTTTTCAACCAGCGTATCAGGTGGGCCTCCAAGTCAGGAAAGTACGACGATAAAAGGATGACTTTAGTGCTGGCGTTTGTTTACCTGTTCAATTGCTCTTTTCTCCTGGTGCTTATCTCGGCCTTATTTAACTCTGCCATGTGGAATGTATTGATAGTGATGCTGTTGGTAAAAACATTGTCAGAATATATATACCTGGTACCTGTATCGCGGTTTTACAATAAACAAAAATGGTTGTGGATGTTTCCCATACTGCAACCATTGCATATAGCCTATGTAATATCTGCGGGCTTCCTTGGCGGTATAGGCGTGTATAGCTGGAAAGGGAGAAAAGTTAAATAACTGTTGCCTGCCCGTTAAACATGTAATATTGTTATTAAATAACGGGTGTTATACGTACCTTTAACTATGCGCAAAGTAATATTCTTTTCCATACTCATTATAGTGCTTTCAGTGATGGGGTATACCTACTGGAATTACTATAATCCATTCAGTGACGGGTACAGGGAAGGGGTGTTGCAGAAGTTCTCAAGAAAAGGCAATGTGTTTAAGACCTATGAAGGAGAGATGATACAGCGTGGCTTCGGTCAGTCTACCGGCGGTAGTTTTAACGCTCAATATTTTCGTTTCAGCGTCACGGATATCCGCCTTGCTGATTCGTTGGAAAACTGTTTAGGTAAAAGCGTTAAGCTGCATTATATACAATACCGCAAGTCGCTGCCATGGAGAGGCGAGAACCATGCAAATGATAATATGCCCAACGGGCAATATATAGTAGATGGTATTGCCGAAGTGGATAATGAAAAAGTAAATTACTAAGCCAGGAAAAGGAAAACGGCCGGTTGCTTTACCCAATCGGGTTTATGTTGTTTCCAATCAGCAATGCTCCTTGTTTTTATAAAAGCATCTTTTGCAGTGATGTTTTGGGCAATGCAAAGCTGTGTCCTGTTATTGCAATGCTTTAATAATTCCTCAAAAAGTTGTTGGTTCCTGTACGGTGTTTCTATAAATATCTGCGTTTGATTCTCTTTTGCTGATAGTTGTTCCAGGTCTTTGATCTTATGGCTGCGTGCGGGGTCCTTCAGTGGTAAATAGCCATGGAAAGCAAAGCTCTGCCCGTTAAGGCCGGATGCCATCAGTGCCAGTATTATTGAGTTGGGGCCTGTGAGTGGTATTACTTCGGCGTTCAGTTCATGCGCTTTCTTTACGAGTACGGAGCCGGGGTCGGCAATGCCGGGGCAGCCCGCTTCACTCATTACACCTACGTTATGGCCCTGTTTTAGCCATGTGGTAAGTGTATTCATATCAGGGCCATTGTGTTTGTCTATCTCTGAAAAATGCAGATCATCAATAACGATAGAGGGGTGTAATGCCTTCAGAAAGCGACGAGCAGTACGTATATGCTCCACAAAGTAATGCTGTGTAGTCAGTGTAGTTGTTTTTATTTCTTCGCTTAATGTATGCAGCGCGTCTTCCGCTATCGGTATGGGTATGAGATATAACTTGGCCATCAGGGGGTAAAAATACATTATTGTTGGTCATTCCGTCGGGGCTTGTATTTTTATATATGCTTACTCAGGAATTTTATGAACAGGAAGATGTAGTGCATGTGGCCAGGCAATTGCTTGGAAAGGTACTGGTGACCAATATTGACGGTCAGCTGACCTCAGGTATGATAGTGGAGACCGAAGCCTATTCGGGTGTTACAGACAAGGCATCTCATGCATATGGAGGCAGGCGAACGAACCGTACGGAAACCATGTATAGCATGGGAGGAGTAGCCTATGTATATCTCTGTTATGGTATACATCATCTATTTAATGTAGTGACTAATGTAGCCGATATCCCTCATGCGGTATTGATAAGAGGCATCGAGCCGATTGACGGCATAGACATAATGCTGGAGAGAAGGGGAATGAAAACATTGAAACCTAACATAACAGCAGGACCCGGTGCATTGAGCAAGGCTATGGGTATTGTAACGGCTCATTCAGGTTTTTCTCTCAGTGATGGACATATTTATATAGAAGACCGTGGGATAAGTGTCGCTGAGCAGGATATTGAGGCAGGAACAAGGGTAGGAGTGACATATGCGGCAGAGGACGCTTACCTGCCATACCGTTTTATGATAAAGGGGAACCAATACGTAAGCAAGGGCAAAGGACTATAATGCAACAAAAAAGGGTAGCCAATGGCTACCCTTTTAATATCTGTAATAAGTCTTATTAGAACTTAGGACAAGCAAAGTTGTAGGTTTTCTCTGCTGTACGCTTGTTGAATGCGCCGTTGTATATCAGAGACAACTCGTAACCACCGTTACCGCCTGTTGCAGGAGCAAAGCTTGATACGTTAACATCGTAGCTGATACCTAACTTCATTTTAGACCACTCGAAACCGATATAAGGAGCAATTGCATCACCGTAGCGGTACCAACCACCTAAGTAGAATATAGTGCTCTTAGTGAATTCTTTGTCATAACCTGGGTTAAGAACGAAACCGATAGCAGCACCGGCCATAATTTCAGAAGCTGAAGCCTGGCTTTGGTACAAACCGCTAGCATATAATACCAGGTTCTCATTCAGGTCGAATGAACCACCGATATAACCGGTGTAACGAGAGCTGATCGTGTGATTATCATTCAGGAAAGTCTCAGTCGGAGTTGTTAAGTGGTAGTAAGAGAAACCTACATAAGCTGTTCCGTGCTCACTAACGCGGCCTGAATACATTAAACCTGCGTTGAAATCAGGGTAGCTAAGGTCGGCGTTACCTACCTGCTCGCTAGTAGAGTACTCAGCAACACCGGAACCCGGGTTGTATTGATCTTCAAACTTTAACTTAGTGAAATCCAATGATTTCTGAACCAGTGCACCTTGTACACCAACAGAAAGGGTATGTTGCTTTTCGTAGCCTAAAGACTTGTGGTAAGCAAGTGACAGACCTACTGTAACGTTTTGAAGTCCACCAAGACCTGACTTGTCATAAAATCCTAAAACACCTACACCCAAAGCGTCTCCGTTGCCCAGAGAGCCTTTCATTGTTGCCATATCGTAAGAAATGGTAGCGGTTGTATAGGGATTAGGAGATACACTTCCCCACTGAGAACGATAGTTAGCTGAAAGCCTCGCGTCATATTGCGTAAGACCAGTCAGCGCCGGATTCAGTGTAAGAGGCGAAGCGAAGTATTGCGTAAAATGCGCATCCTGCGCCATACCTGAAGTTGTGAATATCATCGCAGCACCTACTCCTAATAATATTTTCTTCATCTGGGTAAACTTTTTAATAATTGTTAATTAACGGTTTCTGCATGGCAAATTAAGCCAAAATCTCTTACTATGCAAGACAGCGGGTATATTATTTTAGTTGGGTTATGATTGCATTTTGTTGCCAAATGACAAATCGCCCGCATCTCCCAGTCCCGGGACGATATAGCCCCTGGCAGTCAATTCTTCATCAATAGCCCCCGCCCATATGTATGTTTCAGGGAATTTTCGCTGAATATGCTCGATGCCTACAGTGCAGGCAATTGCTGTAACTATATGTACCTGAGACGGTTTGCCGTTCTCAATAAGTGATTCCAGTGCCAGTGCAAGGGATGCCCCTGATGCCAACATCGGGTCAGCTACAATCAGGGGCCTGCCCTCGGTATCCGGGCTGGTAATGTAGTATTGGGCTATCTCGAAAGACCCGTCCCTGTGGTGCTTGCGGTATCCGGCTACAAAGGCATTGTCAGCAGCATCAAAATAGTTCATAACTCCCTGGTGCAGAGGCAGTCCAGCCCTTAGTAGGGTGGCCAGGACAGGTACATGGGCCAACTCGCTGCAATCGGCCTCTCCCATAGGGGTTTGTACCTTGCAGTCATTGTAAGGCAGGTATTTGCTCAGCTCATAAGCTGCTACTTCTCCTATTCGCTCCATATTCCTTCGGAAGCGCATCCTGTCTTGTTGCATATTTACGTCCCTTATCTGCGCTATCCAGCTACAGAGTATTGAGTTAGAATCGCTGAGGTTTGTGACCATAAGTTGCAGTTATACCCTGAAATTATTCAAAAATGCCAAGAACCCGAAATTTTTGCCGGGTCATATATAAATGACATTTCAGAAGAAGTTGTTAACAATCAATAATATATATGTAAATCCAGTTAAAGTGGCGTTAAACTGGCAGGGGGAAATTTTGATACAATATACAAGGTTCTATTTTTGTACCTTTGCACGCATTTTATAATAGTTATCAGCTATAAGCTATTAAATGGATATACTTGAGTCTTTAGATCGCAGCAGGTTGCCACGTCACATAGCCATAATCATGGACGGAAACGGCAGGTGGGCGAAAGAACGTCAGCAGGACCGTGTTTACGGACACCATGAAGGTGTAATAAGCGTGCGCGAAATAGTAAACACATGCGGTGAGCTGGGCATAGAGTACCTGACACTGTATGCGTTTTCCGCAGAAAACTGGAACCGCCCGCAGGACGAAGTAAACGCCCTGATGGAGTTGCTGGTGAATACTATCCGTAAGGAAGTAGACGAGCTGAAGAAAAATAACGTGCGCCTGCATGTGATAGGTGACTTTGGAAGTTTGCCTGAGATATGCCAGAAAGAACTTAATGAAGCAAAAGAGATCACATCTGCCAATACAGGGCTGAACCTGGTACTTGCATTGAGCTACAGTGCAAGGTGGGAGATCATGGAAGCAGCAAAGAAGTTTGCCGAAGACGTGAAAGAAGGGAAAGCGGATGCTGATGATCTTACTGATGAACAATTTCATAAATACCTGACCACTGCGGATTTTCCGGATCCTGAATTAATGATACGCACCAGCGGAGAGTACAGGATCAGTAATTACCTGTTGTATCAATTAGCCTATGCGGAGCTGTATTTTACCGCTGTACACTGGCCTGATTTCAGGAAACAGAATTTATATGAGGCGCTGCTTGATTACCAGCAGAGAGAACGCCGTTTCGGAAAAACAAGTGAACAAATCCAAAAGAATACAGCCCAGAATGTATAAAAAAATATTACGTAGTTTATTTATCGTCCTTTTTGTTCTGCAAGTTGCGCCGGAATCTATCGCCCAGATAAATACATCAGGTGGTATTGCCAAAATGAGGCAGGGGCCTGTAAAGCCTGAAGAGCCTGTAGAGTACACCATAGGTGGTATTACCGTTAGCGGTACCAGGTTCCTGGACAACGACCTGCTGATAACTGTAACAGGACTGAGCGTAGGTGATAAAATAAGGATACCAAGCGATGAAAAGATAACAAGGGCTATACGTAACCTATGGAAACAGGAGTTGTTTTCTGATATCAGCATTTCTGCTACCAATATTGTAGGAGATAAAGTATTCCTGAATATTGAAATAGAAGAGCGCCCGAGGCTGAGCAAATATAATTTCAAGGGTATCAGGAAAAGTGAGGCTACTGAACTGAAGGATAAGTTAGGATTGGTTAAGTCGCGTGTAGTAACAGAAGCAACCAAGAAGGAATCAACGGTAAGGATACAAAAGTATTATGCTGAGAAAGGTTTCAATAATGTAACTGTTGAGGTGTATGAGCAGACAGATACTGTTTCTGTAAACTCAGTAATACTGACATTTGATATTCAAAAGGGTGTACGTACCCGCATCAACCAGATCAATATTGCCGGTAATGATATAGCCACAGACTCACGACTGAAGCGTACATTGAGAGGTACAAAGGAGATGCCTCGTATCAGCCTGCACCCGGCAGACGAAATGAGTATTTATGAGCACGATGAGCGCTCATTCAAAAATTACCTGAAGAATAAAGGTTATTTATCACCGTCTAAAACACTTGACGCACTTGATCCTTACTTCCGTTACAACTTCTTCTCTTCATCTAAATTCAATGAAAAGAAGTTTGAGAGTGATAAGCAGGCAATGGTTGCCTACTACAATACGTTAGGGCACAGGGACGCCCTTGTGAGTGATGATACGATATACAACGTAGGTGGTGGTAATATCAATATAGATATTAAAGTACGTGAAGGGCATCAGTACTACTTTGGCGATATAGAGTGGAAAGGTAATACCAAATACTCGAGTGAGTTTCTGAGCAAGGTGTTGGGAATAAAGAAAGGAGATGTTTATAACCTGGATCTGCTGGATACGCGTTTAGGTAAAGTGTTAAGTCCTGATGGAGGAGATGATATCAGCAGTCTGTACATGAATGACGGTTACCTGTTCTTCAATGTAGATCCTGTTGAGATGTCGATTGTAGGTGATACCATCAATTATGAGATGCGTATAACAGAGGGGCCACAGGCTACTATTAAAAATGTAGAGATAGTAGGAAACTTCCGTACCAACGAACACGTGATCAGGCGTGAATTACGTACACTGCCCGGCAATAAATTCAGCCGTGCAGACCTGATACGTTCACAAAGGGAAATAGCCAACCTGGGTTTCTTTGACCAGGAAAAAATTGGTATTCAACCCAAACCTAACCAGGAAGATGGTACAGTTGACATAGAGTATACAGTTGTTGAAAAATCAAGCGACCAGTTACAATTGTCTGCCGGTTTTGGTGGCGGTATCAGCTTTTACGGAAACGTGGGTGTTACGTTCAATAACTTCTCTTTGCGTAACGTATTCAAACCACAATTCTGGGATCCGCTACCTGTGGGAGACGGACAGCGTTTTTCTGTTAACTACCAGTCTAACGGTAGGTTTTTTAACTCCATGAACGTGTCATTCACAGAGCCATGGTTGGGAGGTAAAAAGCCCAATGCGCTGACTACAAACTTCATGTACAGTAAGTTCAATAACTCTGTTACGGGTACTAACGTGAACGAGTCGTTTATGAGGGTACTCGGCGGAGGTGTTTCTATGAGCCGTCGTGTTAAATGGCCTGATGATAACTTTGTATTCACTTACGGTATCAACTATCAGAACTTTAAGTTGAAGCAGTATGAACTGATACAAGGTACGGGCTTCAGTGACGGACCAAGTAATAACCTGTATGCGAAACTTGTATTGGCAAGGTATTCAGTAGATCAACCTTTGTACCCGCGTAGTGGTTCTAATATCAACTTTACGTTCCAGTTCACCCCTCCGTATAGTGCTATATCAGGCGATGATTTCAGTAGTGCCAATGCTTCTGAAAAATACAAGTGGATAGAGTATCATAAGTATCGTTTTACAGCTGAATGGTATCAGCGTATTGTAGGCAACATGGTATTCAAATTTGCTACCAAGTATGGCTTTATGGGTTACTACAACCAGGATATAGGCTTTGCACCGTTTGAGCGCTTCCAGGTAGGTGGTGATGGTCTTTCGGGCCAGAACTTCTTTATAGGCCGCGATATCATAGCACACAGGGGTTATAAAGGACCATACAGCAGTGATGCGACCATATTCAACAAGTATACTGCAGAGGTAAGGTATCCGTTCTCATTGAGCCCTACATCTACTATCTACGGTTTGATGTTTGTAGAGGCGGCAAACGCTTGGGCGAACTTCAGCCAGTACAACCCCTCTAAACTTAATCGCTCGGCTGGTGTTGGTTTAAGGGTGTTCCTGCCAATGTTCGGTTTGCTTGGTTTAGACTATGGTGTAGGTTTCGACCGTTATAACAAGGCGGCAGGCCTTACCAAACTGAAGGATATAGCTAACTTTACCTTCATGCTGGGCTTTGAGCCGGATTAATAACTCAATCAGATATTCATAAAATTGTAAACTCAGAGGTATGAAAAAGATATTATTAGGTTTAGTTGTTTTGATGACCGTGGCATTTACTGCCAATGCACAACGCTACTGCGTTATAGATTCAAAATACATACTGGACAAAATGGTGGAGTATAAAGATGCACAGACCAAGATAGACAAGCTATCTGAAGACTGGCAGAAGGATATTGACAACCGCATGATGGAAGTAGACAGGATGTATAAGACCTACCAGGCTGAGCGTGCCATGCTTTCAGACGAAATGCGTAAAAAGCGTGAGGATGAGATAATAGCCAAAGAGAAAAGCGTGAAAGACCTGCAGAAAGAAAGGTTTGGTTATGAAGGTGAACTGTTCAAAGAACGCCAGAAACTGATCAAACCAATACAGGACAAGGTATTTAACGCTGTTCAGAAGTATGCTACATCACGCGCATATGAAGTGGTGCTTGACAAGGCGGGAGGGGTAACACTGTTTTACGCAGACCCGAAAATTGATAAAAGCGACGAAGTGTTAAAATTACTTGGAATAAACAAATAATGGCATTTATTTTGCAACCCTAATACTAAAATGTAAAAAGTTAATATGAAAAAAATAGTACTGATTGTAGCCTGTGGTTTAATGATGGGCAACATTGCAATTGCACAGACCAAATTCGGGCATATCAATTCAGCCGAACTATTGAAAGCAATGCCTGACGTTACAAAGGCAGAAGCGGAAATACAGGCTTATGCCAAGAGCTTCCAGGAGCAACTGCAGGCTATGAGCAAAGAATACGAAACTAAGATACAGGCTTTCCAGGCGGGTGAAAAAACAATGACCGACGCGATGAAAGAAGTGAAGGTGAAAGAGATAAAAGACCTGGAAGCACGTATAGAAAGCACTAACCAGAGCGCGCAGGAGAAAGTAGAGAAAAAGAGGCAGGACCTGTTACAGCCAATTATTGACAAGGCTGACAAAGCGATCAAAGCAGTAGCAACTGAAAAAGGTTATGACTACATCTTCGATACAAGTACAGGTGCTTTCCTTCAGGTGAAGAGCTCTGATGATATTATGCCGCTGGTAAAGGCTAAGCTGAGCATGTAAGATTTTGAATTATCAAACAAAAAGTTAAAAGGGGCAAATAGTAATATTTGCCCCTTGTTTTTAAGCACAAGTACATTTTAGCAAGTATATTTGTCAGTACAGCGTAAAAATAAACAGATGCAGGACGGAGTAATAGTTTCTTTAAGGAACGCTAATATATACCAGGGTAAAAGTCTCATTCTTAATGATGTTCACTTTGAAGTGAAGAAAGGAGAGTTTGTGTATATGATAGGTAAAACCGGTAGCGGTAAATCAAGCCTGCTGAAGACCTTATATGGCGATCTGTATTTGAAAGAAGGTGAAGGCCATGTTGCCGGTTTTGACCTTAAAACGCTGAAATGGCAAACTGTTCCTTTACTGCGCCGTAACCTGGGTATTGTGTTCCAGGATTTTCGTTTGCTGACAGACAGAACTGTGAATGACAACCTTGAGTTTGTACTGAAAGCCACCGGCTGGACGGATAAGACCCTGATAAAAGAAAAGATAGACAATGTACTGCATAAGGTAGGCCTGAGAAATAAGGGTTTTAAAATGCCTTACGAAATGTCTGGTGGTGAGCAGCAGCGTGTAGATATAGCCCGTGCATTGCTGAATAATCCTAAACTGATCATTGCAGATGAGCCTACCGGAAACCTTGACCCGGATACAAGGGATGAGATCATGCAGTTGTTATTCAATATTTGCAATGATTACAACGCAGCGGTTATCATGGCTACGCACGATTACAATATCATTCAGAAATATCCTGCACGTGTTGTGCGCATAGAACATAGCGGTGTAAAAGAGATATCAGTAGCCGGGATGTAATGCTATTTGAAAGCCAGGCGGTATAACATTTTTCCAAGGCTGAAGAACCACAAGAATGGAATGAAAACCACGTACACAGGGTTGTGCCTGTATATGGAACTGTATAACCTCAGTTCCCCTTTACGCATCTTCCATATATTGCCTGATGCGCCACCTATACTTAGCTGAGGACGGCCAAGTTTTGTGAGCGGTACATCCAACCAGTGACATTGGTGTTTATGAGCGATACGTATTGATAATTCATGATCTTCACAATAGCGGTATGATTCATCAAATCGTTCTTTCAATGACCTTCTCACAACTAAACAAGATGGCTGAAACGGATTTTTTAAAATGATGCCGGTATAGTTTAATGTTGATAGCTCACCCGCCTGTACATTATTAACGTCTGTATCATTTAATGAGTATGCGTGTCCCAGGTATAGTATATTATCGTGGTTCTTGAATAACACACCAACAGTAGCCAGTTTGTCGATAGTCCATGTGTCGTCACTATCCAGAAAGGCGATGATATCGCCCGTGGCAATGTCCCAACCCTTGTTCCTGGCAGCAGATGGGCCTGAGTTTTGTGGCAGCGATATTACTTTTACTTTTTCGTATTGCTGAGCAATTTCAACAGTATTGTCTGTGCTGGCATCATCCACTACAATTATTTCATGCGGCTGATGCGACTGCTGTAAACATGAGTCGATGGCTGCCTTGATGTTGTTTGCAGCATTGTATGCCGGTATGACTACACTAATGTTCAAACGTTGTTGTTGTGTTTAGCAAATACCTGTTCATATACTTTCAGCAATACCTTTTCTTCATTTTGCCAGCAGTATTTTTCACGAGCTTTCATGCAGTTCTGCTGAAGACGATTGTAATATTCATTATCCTGTATCAGCTTATTGAGTACCGTTGCTATACTTTCCTCTGTTGCAGGGTCATCTACCAATGCGGCTATCTCATTGTCTGCATTTATTTCCCTGTATTCAGGAAAGTTCATAGCTACCTGGGGCACTGCGTTGTGCATGTAATCAAAAAAACGGTTGGCCAGTGAGTATTCATTACTTAAACTGACTGCATGGAATAAAGTAAGTCCTATAGTAGCGCCTTCTGTGTATTGTTTCAGTTCAGTTGGCGGTACGAACCCTTTGAACTGAACTTTATCCTCTACGTTGTATTCTTTAGCCAGTGCTTTGGCCTGTTCGAAGAAATTACCTTCGCCACATATGATAAGCGGCATGTTTACATTGCGCATGGCGGGTATCAGTTGCTCAAAGCAACGTCCTTCATTAACCCATCCCTGGTATAGTATGTATTTATCTTTCCTTTCGGGTATGCTGAATGGTTTAAGTACAGTTGCGTTTCTTACAACTGCGTAGCTCTTATTGTACTTTTTGTTGAAGTATAATGCGCAGTAGTGACCTACGGTGTAGTTATGATTAAAATTGGGCAGGGTAGTGCGTTCTATCCAGTCCCATATTTTTTTCTCGCGCGGCTTGGTAACTACTTCTTTCAGTTCGGTAAACAGTTCGTGGGCGTCATAAACCCGCCTTTTGTTTTTCAGTACTGAAACCCAATATACAGGCAAAATAGTGTCCAGGTCGATAGCGCATAGAGCATCGCAGCGTTTGAAAAGTAGGTAGAAGAACAACATGAACCAATAGCCGCCATACAGCATTTTGCCCTGCTCTGCCAGTATCGGTATGCGTACCTGGTGGAAGGGGCGTTCTGTCAATGGCTTACTTTTCCCCCTTTTAAAACCCACGAGTGTGACCTTGTAACCGGCTTCCGTCAATGAAGTGCAGATACGGATCATGCGCTGGTCATAATTGAGATCGTTGGTTACAGTAAGTACAATATGCTTGCTTTTGCCCATTTATTTCAGAAGTCGTAAAAATAAGCCTTTTAAACTTGGGTTTTATTTAAGTATTTAGCAGAATATGCCTGCAGGACGCATTTTAATACTGACCAATCGTGTGCCATACCCGCTGAATGACGGCGGTAACCTGGCTATGAAGGCCATGATAGATGGTTATCATGCTAACGGGTGGGATGTGTTTTTGTTGTGTATGAACACCAGCAGGCATTATGTGCAGCAGGATGTGTTGGATAATATTTATACCAATGTAACATCATTCAAGACGGTTGATGTTGATAACTCAGTGAAGCCTTTATCCTTATTAAAAAACTTCCTGTTCAGTACCGAGCCGGAACATGCGACGCGTTTCCGGAATCATGCATTTGCTGGTAGTATTAAACAAGCTATCTCGGATTTTGCACCTGATGTTGTACAGGTAGAAAGTGTTTACCTGTCAACATACCTGCCACTGATACGGCAATGTACAAATGCCAAGGCCGTTTTACGTTTACACAATATTGAATACCAGGTATGGGAACGCCTCGCAAAAGAGGTGGGTAACCCTTTGAAAAAGTTTTATTTGAGCAACCTCGCCAAGCGTATAAAAAGCTATGAAGAGCGTGTATGGAACCAGTATGACCTGCTATTGCCCATTACATCCTTTGACGGGCAAGCGGTCAAAAAAGTTGCTGATACACCTATGCATATTACACCATTTGGTATTGATGTAAAGAATAGTGATGAATCAACACCACAGGCTCAATGGGTAGGGTATCATATAGGTGCCATGGATTGGCTGCCCAACAGGGAGGGCATTGATTGGCTACTTAATGATGTATGGCCATTGATATTAAAGCAGTCACCAGACTTCAGGTTTTACTTTGCCGGACGGAATATGCAGGAACAATACATACAACTCAATATTAAAAACGTAACATGTGCAGGAGAGGTGCCGGATGCAAATGAGTTTATGGCCGATAAAAAGATACTCGTTGTGCCCATTCAGTCGGGTGGGGGTATAAGGGTAAAGATACTTGAGGCCATGGCTGCTGGTAAGGTTATTATCAGCACTTCTGTAGGCATGCAGGGTATTGAAGCTGTTCCCGGTACACATTTTTTACAGGCAGATACTGCTGAGGAGTTCAGCAGGGCAGTCAAATGGTGCCTTGATCATAAAAATGAAGCTGAAAAGATGGGTGAACAGGCTAAAGAGCTCATAATCAGGCAGTATAATGCCACTGATATTGCAGAAAAGCTATGCGCCAGACTGGCTGCCATGTCCATTTGAGCCTGTATATAACCTTTTTTGATACACGTATTTACCTGCTAATCCTATTTTATTTATTTCGGCATGGAATTAGCTGTAACTTTGCAGGTACATAGATATAAGATATATGTTAGATACGATCGAGTCTGCGATAGAGGATTTAAAAAAAGGTAAATTACTGATAGTAGTAGATGATGAGGACCGCGAGAATGAAGGTGATTTCATTACTGCTGCGGCCAATGTTACTCCCGAGATAATCAATTTCATGTCAAAGTTTGGCCGTGGCCTTATCTGCGCACCTGTAACAGAGGAGCGTTGCGATGAGCTGAAGCTGAACCTGATGGTGGAAGATAATACAGTATTGCACCAGACACCATTTACGGTTTCTGTTGACCTGAAAGGTAATGGCTGTACAACAGGTATTTCAGCTCACGACAGGGCTAAAACCGTACAGGCTTTAATAGACCCCAACACGAAGCCAGAGGACCTGGGACGCCCCGGACATATATTCCCATTAAGGGCCAAGAGTGCCGGCGTTTTGAGAAGAGCAGGACATACGGAAGCTACTGTTGATCTTGCCCGATTGGCAGGATTTGAGCCGGCGGGTGTGCTTGTAGAGATCATGAATGATGATGGAACGATGGCAAGGCTTCCGCAACTGATGGAGATAGCTAAGAAGTTTGACCTGAAGATCATCTCCATAAAAGACCTGATAGAATACAGATTGGCAAATGAAAGCCTGATAGAAGAAGAAGTGAGGGTACAAATGCCTACACGTCACGGTGATTTTGAATTGGTAGCCTTCAGGCAGATAACTACAGGAGAGCACCATCTTGCATTGAAGAAAGGGACATGGGAGAAGGATGACGCTGTATTGGTGCGAGTTCATAGTTCCTGTGTAACAGGTGATATTTTACATTCATTGCGTTGCGATTGTGGCGACCAACTGGAGAAGGCAATGGAAATGGTAGAGCGTGAAGGAAAAGGCGTAGTGCTGTATATGAACCAGGAGGGCAGAGGTATAGGTCTGCTGAATAAGCTGAAGGCTTACAAATTACAGGAGGAAGGTAAAGATACGGTTGAAGCTAACCTGGCTCTTGGGTTTAAAAATGATCAGAGAGACTACGGTGTTGGCGCACAGATATTGAGGCACCTGGGTGTGAGCAAGATAAAACTGATGACTAACAACCCGCGCAAGAGAGCAGGTCTGTTGGGTTACGGGCTTGAGATAGTTGAGAATGTACCAATTGAGATAAAGCCGAATATTCATAACGAGTTTTATTTGCAAACAAAACGGGATAAATTAGGCCACGAGATACTTAAATAATTCCCGGACTAATAAGCCGTTACAATTGAAGATCCTCTTTTTAGCAAATCGTACCCCGTATCCGCCATACCGTGGCGATAAGTTGAAGATATTTAACCTTGCCCGCAGGTTGAAGGCAAAGCATGAGTTGCACCTGCTGACCTTTGCGCAAACAGAGGAGGATCTGGGCTATAAGGCTGAGCTGGAAAAGGTTTTCACGAAAGTTCATTTTATATACCTGCCTAAGTGGAAGTCTGCACTAAACTGCGTAGGCGCACTTTGGTCATCTACACCTTTGCAGGTGCTGTACTTTAAGTCGGCAGCTATGGAGGCTAAACTGGCGGAAGTGCTGGCCAACGATGCCTTCGATGCAGTGCATGTGCAGCATTTACGTATGTCCCCATATTTGTCAGGGAATAAACAAGTGCCGCGCATATTGGATATGCCTGATGCCTTTTCGCTGTATTGGGAGCGTAGGGAAAAGGCGGAGACGAATCCTGTTCTTAAGCTGGTCAATGGTTTTGAGCAAAAGCGCTTGTTGCGTTATGAGCAGATAATGAAACAATATGACCTTTCATTGGTATGCTCAAGGGAAGACCAGGAATACCTGAAAGAACAACATAATATTCCCAATATAGAACTACTGCCTAACGGGGTAGATCTGGATACCTTTGCAGCCAAAGACCATGACTATACCCATAATAAAACATTGTTGTTTACGGGCAACATGGACTATGCTCCGAATGTAGACGCAGTCCAGTATTTCGTATCAGATGTGCTGCCTTTGATACAAAAAGTACATCCGGAAGTGCAGTTTATTATAGCAGGGCAAAGACCTGTGAAAAAGGTGCAGGATCTTGCATCAGATCATGTTAAAGTAACCGGTTTTATTGAAGACCTTGCCGCGGTTTATGATAGTGCGAGTGTAGTTGTGGCTCCGCTACGTTTCGGGGCAGGTACGCAAAATAAGGTACTGGAGGCCATGGCTATGGGTGTGCCCGTAGTATGTTCCAATATCGGTTTTAAAGGCCTGGGTATTGAGAGTGGGGAAGGCGCCATTATGCGTACAGAACCTGATACCTTTGCTGCCGCTGTCATTGAATTATTGAATAGTGAGGGTGAACGCCGCAAAGTAGGAGGGAAGGGAGTAGAAGTTATTAAATCAAATTTTGGATGGGATGCAATAGCGCTGTTGCTTGAGCAATACCTGGTGCGGATAAGCAATAAATAGTTTATTAGTTAGTGCCGTTTTGGGTACTATCTGTATTATCTGTTTCTTCCTCCGACCTTATCTTTGCTTCCTCTTCTTTCCTCATGTATTTAGCACCGCCAAACAGGTCCTGCAGGTTGTTGAATGATTTCCTGTAAGAGAGACCGACACCACCTCTTGTTATATTCTGGTCGGCCAGTACGTCATAGCTACTGGTCCTGAAAATATTTCCACGCAGGTTGCCACCTTCTTTCAGCAGGTATTGCATCCGGAAGTCTCCCACCGGGTTGAAGTTGCTGGTGTTATTACTGGATGTAGGCTTCCCCCAGTCTACAGAGCTACCTACTTCTACAGTCAGCCTGTCTTTGAACAGGTTTTTCTTTACACCCAGCGATAATGCATTACGGTTGCTTGCCCCGGGGTCGTTATTGTCAAAGCTGTACTTCTGGTATTTAAGGTCAATAGCTATGTTTTCATCACCTGTAAGTTTGGCCAGCAGGTTGGTGAGTTGCGATGAAGCCGTTCCTGAAAATATATCACTTACGTTGTTTACTACACCGGATGCCGCACCACCTTCAAAGCCACCTTCAGCAGGCATAAAGGCGTTAATAAGCAGTAGTGACGCCACCTGGTTGAATAACTCTCTTTCGTCGTTGTTTACCCTTTCCAGCTTTTTATAAGCAATTGTTCCTGCACCTGTTTTGTCCTGCGATTCAAGTTTGAACTCTAATTCAGGTGTACCCAGGCTTCCTCCCATGGTAAGGATCACATCAATATTCCTCATGAGTTTTGCCTGGTCAACTTCTCTTTTGTCTAATCCTTCTATAATGGTCTTTTCATTTGCGCTCAACAGGTCATACAAGCGGGCCCTTGTAGTATAAATACCGTCTACGTTCAGCTGTGTATTATCTATGGGGCCTTGAAACTGTATCAGGCTACCGCTATTTAAGGCAAATTTACGTTTGAAAAACAACTGGGGTAAGGTGAATGTGTAACTGCCGCTTTCAATAGTGTAGTTGCCAAACATTCTTATCTCGTTATTCGGTGGTATCGCCATGCTGATATTGCCCGTTCCGCTGGCATTAATGGCATCCCCTGTTGCAGGGTCCATTATCATTGTGATCTCCGCTAAGGGGTTCAATATAGCCTCGATCTCAATGGTTAACTTGTCGTTGTTCTTTTTTATTTCCTCAACTTCTTCTCCTGTCTTTTTAAAGGTAATGTAGCTGTAGGCTCCAATTTCATTGCTACCCGTACTGAGTGGCAGGTACAGGTGCGACTTTTGAGCTGGTTGTGCTTTGTTAATAGCTACCTTAACATCGTCGAACGGTCCTGTGATATTCAGGCTTTCAAATTTGGCAATGAGGTTCCCGTAAAACAGCTCACTTTCATTAGGTTTCAGATCGATCACTTCGAATTTTGATGAGGTCATCCTGAAATCAAGTTTCATTTTTTTGAAACGATCATGGTCAATGCCACCCGTTAATAATGCTGTGTTGTCAAACCTGTCATACAACGTCATTTTACCCACGTTAATGGATCGGTTGTTGATGTTGATAGAGGCTTCAGGTATCCTGTAGACAGAACCTAAAAAGTCGATATGCATACTAACTTCATCCAGGTTGACTTTGCCTTTTATATCAGGCACGTCCGAAGTACCTTTGATGGTTACTTTACCGTCAAGTGTACCGTTGATGTCACTCACAAAACCATGTAGTATGGGTGATAACCAGGATAAAGGTGTCTTGTTCAGGTTGACCTGTGCGTCTATGTTCTGTTTTACATTGGTGGCAAATGAGAACTTCCCGGAGGCTGTTAACGATTTATCATCCCAGTAAATACCCGTTCTGTCGTCAAGGGTCAGCAGCTCCTTTGTGTCATCGTAGGAGCCGGCAATGTCAACATTCCCTATCGTGTCTTTGCCGAATTTCAACCCAAGTGCTTTTATCTCGCTGCTAACATACATTTCGGAAAACAGGTTGTTTACTTGTATGTTTCCATTTATAGTGCCCTTTATTTTATAATCAGATAAACCGGCAAGATCTCCGATCTCTGACACATTCAATCCGCTTATGTTTATGCCGATTCGTTGCTGTAAGCCATTGTTGTTAGAGTGAATGCCGATTTGCTGATTACCTGACTTTACGAAGAGATTGTTTATAGCAAGATACCCGTCTGTAAATACAATTTTGTTACCACCCGTTATGTCCCATTTCTTTTTATTCAGGTAGAACTCAGATGGGAAAAATGAAGCGTCAAGAGTATCACCATGCGCAATAGCCTGGCCTTTAATAACAGCTTCACCCAATGCGTTGCGTGATTTTGTTATTAAACTGAATGTAAGCTTATCATTCCCAAGGGTAGTGTTCAATTCAAAAGAGCCGTTCAGTGAAGTGTCAGTAAACGATATATTACCTACATCAGCGGTTACGGCAAGTGTTCTGTAATTTCCCTGCGCGGTAATATCAGCAGTGTTGATCTGAATGCCACTTATCTTTCCTGCATCAATATGTGCATTTAATTTAAGTTGCTGTTCACTGGTGCTGAGAACTCCAAGTACCGTTGTGTTGTTAAAGCCTGATACGTTTGGTAAGAACATGGCAAACAAGCTGTCCAGTTCATTTGTCTTTAATTCAAAGGTTATGTCCTGCTCCTGCATAGGTTCTGAAGGGACACTAATATAGTTGGGCAGGTATCCCGCAATATAGTATTGGAATGAGTTGGGTAGTGAGCTGAGGCGGTATTGACCTTCCAGCACAGCAGAAAAAGCATTGCTGGCAATAGCAAGTTTCTTGCTTGTTCCTGTTTCCGTAGCTTTTACATAAATAGAATCAAGATCCAGTAAATGCCCTTTTTTAGTCAGGTCAATATTGTACACTTTAGCAAAGCCGGTAAAATCGTCTATGTTATTACCTGTCCAGTCCATGTCAAAGTCCGCAACCAATGTCATGTCTTCCTGTACAAGGTTCAGCTCCTTCAGGTTACTTTGCAGTACGTTGGCTGTCGCGTTTATTTTTAATAGCTTATCACTAAAGTCAAACAAACCGTAGAAGCCTAAAGACAGGTTGGGGTCGCTTATGAGCAGGTTACCGGTGAATTTTTCTTTTTCCAGCTTTCCGTCAGCATTGATACCCTGGTATGAGTATTTCCTGTATTCTATATGGTCAATGATGGTTTTAAAATTTACAGCCACACCTTCAGTCCTGGATTCGGTACCATCAACATCAGCTGTTAAGGTAATAGTACCCAGATCAGGTTCACGCAGCAACATGCCCAGGTTCAGGTCGTTTACTTTTACATTACCGGCAAAAGTTGTCTGGGTTTTATTGTCATCCGGTATTTTCATACTGACATCTGATACGATATTTCCGAGGTTACTGGTAATAGTACCATTGATGACGAAGTTGTTGATATACCCTTTAAAGTCTCCTTTAAAATAAGCATGTGTGATGCTGCCAATAGCAACAGATTCATTGTTCTTCAGCTCAGGTGCGTACTTAAACAGCCCGTCGCCGCTGGTGAAGAGTTCTCCTTCGGTATAGTTGATATAAGTTGATTCTATATCAGGCAGACCCTTCATGCTCAGGTTGCCCTTCACTGTAGAATAGCCATCCGTCAGGTTCAGTTTGTTCGCTTTTATATCTGCAACTGTACCCTTTACATCTCCTGATATATGTATGACGGTTGGATATTCCCTTAATACTGTAGCGAAGTAGGCAATGTCTTTAGAGTCTACTTTTGATTTTTTGAAATTCGCCACCATCACTACTTTGTTAATGTAATCCAGGAAATCAGGAAAACGGGTGTAGTGCATGGCATAGTAGTCCTCAATAATACTGTTGGGTGTTTGCAGCAGCAGGTTTTTGCATATAGATTCGTTCGGGGAAACACGTATCTCCGCCTTCATCTTTTTAATTGCCAGTCCTGACCTCTCTTTGGCAGCAAGGTTATTCAGTTCAACAGTCAGAGTGTCTCCTTGTATAAGTATTTTTTCTGCATCCAGTTGTATGCCGCTTACATGAATATGGTTTGCGTCAAACTCATTTTGGTATGCAGGGCGGGTTCCCACATCCAGGCAGAAGTAGCAATCCTTTAGGTTCAGGTCTGATAGCTTCAGTTTCCAGTTGCCGGGGTTGAATGCAGTGGTGTCTATGATGTTTGATCTGGGCTTTGCCGGCTTTGGCGGTCTTCCCCCGTCATAATCTCTCAGTATTACTTTGGTAGCGGTGGCCGCAATATTATCTACCTCAATTATCTTATTACTCAAGTCTACTTTATCAGCATTGATACTGAAACTACCCACGGCAAAGTTCATGTCACTACCTACCCAGGCGTCGTTCATGTCGAAGCGTACGTTTTTCAGATCCACTTCTTTCAGGTCTATGTCAATTGTTCCTCCGCTTTTCTTTGTTGTGGTATCAGGGCTGCTGCCGAATGCGTCAATGATGAACTGGTAATTCCATTCGTCAGATCTGGCTGTTCTGTACAGGTTTACATAAGTATCATGCAGTCCTATGTATTTAATAACAGGAATACCCTTTCTGAAAATAAACCAGTCTGTGATCCTGAAACGTATCTCTCCTGCATACAGCAGTGTGTCTTTGTCCTGTCCTTCTACATATATGCCCTGTACATACAGATGGTTCAGCGGGTCAATACGTATATGGTCAATCTCTACTTTGGTTTTCAGCCTGTCTGATAATGATTTAGTGGCCTGGTCTACAATATAGTTCTGCACAGGCGTCAGGTTCACCAGCAGCACTATCAGCAATATCAGTGCCACCAGGCTGATAGCTGTATATTGTAGTATTTTAAGAAATCGTTTCAGAAAGTATTTTTATATCTTAAGGGCTACAAAAGTAACACGCTTAAAGCATATCCCATGCACTATTTTGTTAATAAATTACAATAACACAATCAAATATATGAGTGATTTTTAGTGTTATTTTCAATCTGGTATAAAAGGGTTACTTAAATCAATACTATTTTAGCGAAAATAATCACATGTATAAACAATAGTTTAAATGTAATGTCGATGAGAAAATTTTCAATATATACACTTGCAATGCTAATGGGAATAGGAGCAAATGCACAGGATATGGCCGCCTTTAAAGGTACTTATCCGACTACGGCAAAGACGAACCAGTCTGATATTTACTTTGGTACAAAAGTAAACGACCCCTACCGCTGGCTGGAAGATGATCTGGCAAAGGAAACTAAAGATTGGGTAGAGGCGCAGAACAAGGTAACAAACGAGTACCTGGATAAAATACCATTTCGGGATGCAATAAGAAAGCGGCTTACAGAGCTGTGGAACTATGAGAAATATAGCGCACCTTTCAAGGAAGGTAATTATACATATTACTTTAAGAACGATGGACTGCAAAACCAGTCAGTATTATTTCGCCAGAAAGGTAACGGCAAGGTGGAGACCTTTTTAGACCCTAATGCATTCTCAAAAGATGGTACAACATCACTTGCAGGGATACAGTTCTCGAAAGACGGGTCGCTTTGTGCGTACCAGATATCAGAGGGTGGGTCTGACTGGAGAAAAGTGATCGTAATAGACGCTATCTCTAAAAAAATGTTAGGTGACACGTTAGTAGATATTAAGTTCAGCGGGCTTTCATGGAGAGGTAACGAAGGCTTTTACTACAGTAGTTATGACAAGCCCAAAGAGGGTAGTGAACTTTCAGGCAAAACACAACAACATAAATTGTATTTCCATAAACTGGGTACAAAGCAAAGTGAAGATGAACTGATATTTGGCGGAACAGTTACTCAGCGCAGGTATATTGGTGGTTCTGTTACAGAAGATCAGCAGTTCCTGGTTATATCTGCCGCCAATGCTACCTATGGCAATGAGCTGTATATCCAGTCATTAAAAACAAAGAACGCCCCCATAGTACCTATAGTCAAAGGCTTTGATACGGAACAGGATGTGGTTTATTCTGAGGATGGAATGTTGTATATATTAACCAATAAATCCGCGCCTAACAGGAAACTGATGATAGTAGATGCCAAGAATCCTACGCCCGATAACTGGCTGCCATTGATACCTGAAACGAAATTTCCGATGAGTGTAACAACATGCGGAGGGAAATTCTTCGTAACCTACCTGAAAGATGCTGTTTCAGAAGTACGCCAGTTCGATCTTCGTGGCCAGCAGGAGCGTGTTGTTACGCTGCCGGGCCTGGGTTCAGCCGGAGGTTTCGGTGGTAAAAAAGAAGAGACGGAATTATACTTCAGCTTCACTTCTTATATCTACCCCCCAACCATTTTTAAGTATAATATTAAAACAGGTGCTACAGAGATATACAAAAAATCAGGTGTAAAGTTCAACCCCGATTTGTACGAGAGCAAGCAGGTATTTTATACTTCCATCCCTGACGGTACTATTATCCCGATGATCATTACCTATAAGAAAGGTATCCAGTTAAATGGTAAGAACCCTGTATTGCTTTACGGCTATGGCGGTTTCAACATAAGCCTGACACCTTCATTCAGTGTCAGCAACCTGGTGTTTATGGAAAATGGTGGTATATATGCAGTTGCTAACCTGCGCGGTGGAGGGGAGTATGGTGACGGCTGGCACGATATGGGTACTCAGATGCATAAACAAAGAGTATTCGACGACTTCATTTCTGCTGCTCAATACCTGATAGACGAAAAATATACGTCAAAAGATTACCTGGCGATAGCGGGTGGCTCTAATGGTGGGCTTTTAGTCGGTGCTTGTCTTACTCAACGCCCTGA
>ENA-OWNT01002053-OWNT01002053.1-seawater-metagenome-genome-assembly--contig:-NODE-2053-length-22192-cov-4.801809_pt1 | contig 22192 bp, 19 predicted proteins | sample MGYA00238136_ERZ651165 | MGnify/ENA primary metagenome ERZ651165 (study PRJEB26861, sample SAMN08777766) | seawater metagenome | isolation source: coastal seawater | place: USA: Florida | collected...
TGCTCGCCCGCGTGTTGGGCGTGTCGACCCCCGCGTCCGAGGCCCCCCCGCCCGCCCCTGCGGACGTGGCGGCGAGCGTGGCCCGCGCGGTCGTCCCCGAACTGTCCGCCCCCAACATCGAAGCCGCCACCCTCGGCACCCGGGCCCCCAAGGCCCTCGTGCGGCCCACCATCGCCACCGTCGCCTTCGCCGCCCGCGCCCGCCAGGCCTGGCAGAAGGCTGCCAAGGCTGAGACACCCGCTGCCCGCGCGCACCACGTCGCCGAGGGCGTGGCCTGGACCGAGCGGGCCTCGCGCGCCGCCCGGGCGCTCCAACGCGCGCTGCCGCCTGCCACTGAAAACGACCGCGCCTTGCGGGCTCTGCTCCGCACGGGCCTCGGCGCCCTCCAGGAGTCCGACCCCACCCCGGCCATCGCCCTCGACGCCCTCCGCCACATCGAGTCGTCGGTGCGCGCATTGGCGGCCCGCTACGGCATCCCCTTGGCCGACCCCCTCGGACCCTCGGGCCGCAGCGACGTGCCGGGCTTCATGGCCCGCCTCGAGCGCCCGGGCACCCGCAAGACCCTGCTGGCTGTGCTCGTGTTTGCCCTGCCAGTCGTTGCTTTCGGGCTCATCTACCTGGCGGTCGCAGGCTGACTACGGGGCGCAAGGATACATCGCCCGCCATGACGTCCACCCTCCGGCCCATCCTGTCCCCCGTGCTCATGGCCCGCGGCCGTGTGCTGGGCGGCGCGATGTGCCTCGCGGCTTCGGTGAGCGCCACGCTGGTGAACGCCCCCTGGGCCATCCTGGGGGCTGGGGCCGCGCTCGGGCTCTGGCTGTTCGTCACGGGTCGGCTCAGCGGGCGGCTGCATCCCGCCGTCGGCGCAGGCCCGGTGGAGCTGATTGTCGACATCGTCGGCCTCACCGTGTTGCTCGCCACCTGGGGCGGCTCGGGCAACCCCCTCACCATGCTCTACCTGCTGCCGGTGGTGCTGGGCAGCCTGGTGTTGCAGCCGTGGGCGGCCGGCAGTGTGCTGGTGGCGTCCATCCTCGGCTATGGCGCACTGTTCTTCGTCGCGCCCAGTCCCCACATGCACCATGCGGGCATGGGCGCCCACCTGTGGGGCATGTTCGGCACCCATGTGGGGTCGGGCGCAGTGGTGATGGGCGCGCTGTTGCTCGGCCGGCGGTCGGTCACCCTGGCGGAGGCCTCGGCCAGCGCGGCGCGAGAAGCGGCCTCCCGACACGAGCGGCTCAAGGCCCTCGGCACTCTTGCGGCCGGCGCCTCCCACGAGCTGTCGTCCCCCCTCAACACCATGCTGGTGGTCACCCGGGAGCTGGAGCGCCGCATCGAGCTGCGCGAGGACCCCGCCCAGGAAGACGACCTCGACGACCTCGAGCTGCTGCGCGAGGAGATCGACCGCTGCCGCGACATCCTGCACCAGATGTCGGCCGACGTGGGGCAGGGCATGGGCGAACAGGCTCGGCCGCTCGACCCTGCCGCGCTGCTGGCGACCGCCGCTGCCGGAGACCCCCGCGTGGTGATCTCGGTGGAGAGTGCGGCCCCGGTGCAGCTGCCCGAGCGGCTGCTCGTGCTCGCTCTGCGGCGTCTCCTCGGAAATGCGCGCGAGGCCGACCCCAGCGGCGGTCCCATCGAGCTGACCCTGAAGGCCAACGAAGACGGCGTGCTGGTGGAGGTTTGCGACAACGGCTGCGGAATGGACGCCGACACCCTCGCCCGGGCGACCGAGCCCTTCTTCACCACCAAGCCCACGGGCACGGGCCTCGGCCTTCACTTCGTCCATGCTGTGGCCGAGCAGCTGGGAGGTGCCCTCGAGCTCAGCTCCGAGCCCGGTCGGGGCACCTGCGCACGCCTCCGGTTGTCCCCCCCTCCTTCCCCGTCGCCCTGAGCCCGCCATGAGCCTCGGCACCTTCCTCGTGGTCGACGACGACCATCGACTTCGTCCTCGACTGGCCCGCGCTCTGCGTGACCGCGGCTACACGGTGCACGAGGCGGACGGTCCTCCAGCGGCCCTGGGCCTCCTCGCACGCGGCTTGCGGCCCGACCGAGCGGTGGTCGATCTGCGAATGCCCAGCGGCTCCGGACTCGACCTCATTCCCGAGCTCCTTCGTATCCACAACAGCCTGCGCATCGTTGTTCTCACCGGATACGGCAGCATCCCCACCGCCGTGGAGGCCGTGCACCGCGGAGCCGTCGACTACCTCGCCAAGCCCGCCGACACCGACCAGATCCTCGCGGCCTTCGAGCGGGCCGACTCCCCCGAGGCCACGGCGCCCAGCTACAAGGCGCCCTCGTTGGCCCGGGCCGAGTGGGAACACATCCAGCGCGTGCTCGCCGACTGCGAAGGCAACGTCTCCCAGGCGGCCCGCCAGCTCGGCATCCACCGGCGCAGCCTCCAGCGCAAGCTCCAGAAGCTCCCGCCCAACGAGTAGCCCCACCCGGCGACCCTCGTCTTGCCGGTCAGCGCTTCGGGCGGGGCGGCATCGGCGTGTGCCCGAGGGTGCGGCCGGCTTCGGTGAGGGCCGCGCGCCCCGAGCCGTGGTCGTAGGTGATGAGCGACTCGGCCACGAGACCTTCCATGAGGTCGCTGAAGCGCTTGTGGCCCACGAAGTAGCGGCGCTCGCTGTAGTCGTGCATCTCAGCGAGACCAGCCTCACCACCTTGCTCCTCGATGAATCGCAGCACGGCCCGCCGGGTCTTTTCGAAGTGGTGGGCGGCCTTGGCTTCCTTGAGCGCCTCCTCGGAGGTGGGGGCGTCCGCGGCCGGTTTGGGGACGGCGGGCACGGGTGCAGCGGCGCGTGGTGGGGCGGCCTGGGGCGTGGGGGCCGGGGCCGCCGTTGGAGCCGGAGGCGGGACGGGTGCTGCCGGGCGCGCGGAAGGGGTGGGCTGTGGACGGCCCAACATCTGCTTCACGCGGGTCTTCATGCGGGTTCGCAGGCCCATGGCTTCGGCTCCGGAAGGCGGACGCGAGGAGGGCTCCGACTTCTCTGGGGCGCTATCCTCGTCAACCGTCCCGCCAACCCCGGGCTTTCACCGTGCCTGACACCGCTCTTGTCCGCCCCGAGCCGCCTGCAGGTGCGCGAGACGTGGTGGTGGTCGTGCTCGACTCCTGCCGCTTCGACAGCGTGGTCGCCGCCCGTCCCCAGGCACTTCTGAAGCTCGGCGAGCTCGAGCGGCGCTTCAGCTTTGCGACCTGGACTGCACCCTCTCACTACAACCTGCTCATGGGGGTTCTGCCCCACACCAGCCCGCGCGGGGTCTATGCGAGCCAGGCCTACAGCAAGTCGGTGGCGCGCTGGTCGGCCCGGCTGGGGGTCGACGATGTGGGGGCCCTCGACCTGCTGCCGCGCATGTGGCTGCCCACCTTCTTGCGGGAACGGCTCGGTTTCCTCACCCGGGCGATGGTGAGCCTGCCCGTGCTCAACCCCCACACGCCGCTCGCAGTCGACTTCGACGACTGGCGGCAGATGCCGCGCCACAACGATTTTGGGGCGATGCTCGACCGCCTCGAGTTCGACGACCGACGCCCCACCTTCTGGCTGCTCAATGTGGGCGAGACCCACTACCCCTACGCCCCCGCCCACGAGCCCGAAGGCGACTGGCCCCGGGTTCATGGGCTCCACGGCGTGTTTCGACGGCTGGCAGACGGCCGACCGGTGCATGCCGACGAGGCCCCCGACTTCTTCGACCGCGACCGCATGGCTGCGTTGCAGGCCCGCCAGGTCGATGTGGTGCGCCACCTCGACGTGCTGCTCGACCGCTTGTTCCAGACCGTGCCCCCGGGCACCACAGTCATCGTCACGGCCGACCACGGGGAGCTGTTCGGCGAAGGCGGCTACTTCGGCCATGGGCCCATCCTCCACGACAAGGTCATGGAGGTGCCCTTCCTGGAAGGACGGGTGTGAGGGGCGCGGCGGGAGTGGGCTGGCTCAGAAGGCCGGCGGCTCCCAGCGCCAGGTCCGCATGTCGATGCGTCCGTCGACCACCTGCACCCCTTCGTCGATGAGCGCGGCGATCTGGGTGGGTCCCCGGTCGACGTCGCCCTGCATCGCCACCGTCCCATCGCTTCGGGTGACCCGCCACCAGGGCACGGGCAGGCCGTCTCTGGCCACGCCGCCTTCGTCGAGGGCCGCCAGCGCATAGCCCACCTGACGTGCGGCCCGCGGGCGCCCGAGCAAGGTGGCCACATGACCGTAGCCGAGCACCTTTCCGGCGGGTATGCAGCGCACCGCCATGGCCACCGCGGCACGAAACCGGATGCGCTGATCGGAGAGCTGGTCGACGATGTCGCGGAGGGGGTGGACCATGGGGCGGTCTATCCAGGCCCCTCGGGGGTGGACCAGCACAGCGCGCTGCCCATGTCACAGTCGATGCGCAGGTCGCGGGCGTCGACGTCGAGTGTGCCGGCCTCCATCTCGCCGAGGTCGGAGCGGAGCAGGATGTCGTAGCGACCTGGCGGCACGCGGGCTGGAAGTGCGATGCGGCCAGTGCTGGACCGGAGGACCACGGGGCCGCTGGCGATGGACCGAATGGCGGCCTCTTGCGGGGGCGGCTCGGGTGCGGGCAGCTCTGGGGCGGGGACCGTTGGGGGAGGGGACTCGAGGGCGGGCTCGGAGGCCCGGGATTGGGGTGGACGTCGGGGGACCGGGGCAGGCGTGGGCTCTGGCGCCGACGGGACGACGGCCTCTGGATGCGCCTCCAGAGGGGCGGAGACGACGGGCTCGTGTGGGGAGGGTTCCCCTGGTATGGGCCTTGGGGACGGCGTGCTGGGGGTTGTTTTCGCGGATGAGAACAGCCAGCCTGCCACCGCGAGCGCGGTGACCGATGCAAGCGCCGGTCGCTTCCAGTCTCGTCTCGGCAGCAGGGCGTCCGCGTCGCCGGTGTCTGCGGAGGTGGGCTCCGTCCCCGGCCGGTCCTCGACGGCCCAGCTCTGGGTGAACGCGACCGTGTGGGGGGCATCCTGGTGGGTGTGCTCCGGCCGAGCGCACGGCTCGGGCATCACGGTGGGGGCCCAGTCGCGCAGCCGCTGCCCGGGGGCGTCGCGAGAGAGCCGACCGGCCTCGGACTGCAGGGCCTGGGCGGTGGGGCGGTTCTCGGGTCGCTCGGCCACCAGCGCGGTCCACCACTCGGCGGCCTCTGCTGGCACCCCACGGTCCACCAGGAACCCCTTTGCAGACTGCACCCGCTCGGTGTGGGCCCCCTCTCGGAGCGAGCAACGTCCGAAGCGCTCGCCCGTCCACATCTCGAAGAGCACGCATCCGAGGCCATAGACGTCTGCCGCCGGTCGCACGACCCCGCGCCATCGCTCCGGCGACATGTAGCCAGGGGTGCCCGAGACCGGCCCGCCACCTTCGCCTTGGATGCGGGCGACCCCGAAGTCGAGCAGGCGTGGCTCGCCGTGGGGGGTGAGCTGGATGTTGCCGGGTTTGAGGTCGCAATGGACGAGCTGCAGGGGGGAGCCGGTCCTGGCATCGGTGGTGGTGACTGCGGCATGCAGGGCGCCGGCGAGCTCCTCGACCAGCTCCAGTCCGGCGCGGACGGTGGCGGCTCCGTCGACAAGGGCGGCGGCGAGGCTGCAGCCGGGCACCAGCTCCATCACGAGCGCCCAGGTGCCGTCGATCTGCACCAGGCGATCGACGCGCACGACGGCCCTGTGCTGCACCCGCGCGAGGTTCCGGGCCTCCCGCTGCAACAGGGCGAGGGCGCCACTGCGGCCGGTGAGCTGGGTGAGCATCTTCACGGCGACCTGGCGCTCGAAGCCGCCGTCGCCCTGGTAGCGGGCTCGAAACACGGTGCCGGCGCCGCCTTCGCCCAGCGGCTCCAGCAGCTCCCAGACCTCAGCCATGCCGCATCCTCAGAACCACACCACCACCGTGGTCGCGCCCAGGGCCAGTGTTGCACCCGAGGCGACCTGGGCCACCACCCCCCAGCTGTTCGCCTTGCCTTGGAGGCTCTGCAGCTCGGCTTGTGCCAGGGGTGCCTCGGCGCCACGGTGGGCGGTCTCAGCGATGCCCCGCATCTGGGAGCGGGTGCCCAGGCTCACAGTCCAGGCCACGGCAGACAGGGCGGCCAAGGTGGCGGTGCCTCCGAGGGTGGTGGCGCGCAGGGCCTTGTCCTTGCGGCTGAGCTGTGCGGCGGCGACGAAGGAGGGCGGGTGGGCGTCGGCAGCCACGAGGTCCGACCAGAGCACGGTGCCGTCGGGGCCCAGCACCTGAACGATGGTGGGCAGGCCCTCTGGCCGAGAGGTCGCGAGTCGACCGTCGACGCGGGTGCTGTGATCGGCGGCGACATCGACATCCTGGCGAAGCGGCGCGGTGCGGGCCCCTGCCTCGGCCGCAAGGTCGGTCATGGCGTGGCCGGCGGGGAAGGGGGCGCCGACGTCGATGCCCGGCAAGGTGAGTGTGGCGGCCTGGAAGTGGTCGACGACATCGCCGAGGTTGCGCGCGCGGAAGGCGGACAGGGCCTCGAGCTGGTGGAGGGCGGCGGCCTGTTCGGTGTCGAGGGGACCGCTCAGGCAGCGCAGCAGGGTGCGGACCTCGGCGTAGGCGGGTGCGAAGGCATCGCCGCGGGCCGAGCGGGCGGCCTGGACCGCCTCGCCGAAGGCAGGGGGGGCGATGGGACAGGCGGGGTCGGCGGCCTGGGCGGAACCCGCGAAGATGGCGGCGAAGAGGAAGCTCACGGTCGCTCGATCTCCGTGAAGAGGTCGGCCTGACCGCCCGCGGAGTGGGCCCCGGGTCGCCCGATGACGATGTGGTCGTGACCCGCGTCGGCCCCGCCCGACACCATGGCGGACAGCACGCCGTACTCGGTGCTGTCGTCGAGGCAGATGGCCCGGTCGGCGTCCTGGGGCGTCCACTCGCCTGCGATGTCCCAGGGAACGAGCCAGGTGGCAGCCGCCTGGCCCTCGCAGGGCGTGCCGGAAAAAGGCTTTCCGGTGATGGGCAGCCAGCCCACGGGGTCGGCGGGTGTGCCGATGCCGTCGGGGAGGGAGCCGGCCAGGGGCACGCCCGGGGCGGTGGGGATGACCCCCGAGATGACCAGCAGCGCGGCGTCGTCGATGGACCAGGGCTGGGGGGTGTCGAAGGGCTGGAAGAAGTTGTACACGACCACCCGGCTGGCGGACTCCACCACCACAGAGGAGCGTCGGTCGTCTCCCACCGGCGGACCCAGGCTCAAGTGGAGCCCGAGCTGCTCGCCCGATGCGCCATGGAAGGTGTCTTGGGGCGGCGGCAGCCCCTCGGGGGTGGACAGGTCGGGAAAGGACGCCAGAAACACGTCGAGCTGGCCCGAAAGGGCGTTGGCGGTCGGCGTGGCCACCACCCAGAAGGGACCGCTCTCCCGCTCCTCGTCGCGCGAGACCCACAGCACTCGACGACCGTATTCCTCCACCTCAGGCTGCTGGTATCGCTCCACGAATTCGCAGCCGAAGGTGCCTTCGTCGTCGTTGCAGGTCCACACGGTGACCTTGCTCTGCCCCGGAGAGCCGATGATCATCCCGAACACCGGCGGGTCGTCGCCCGCACCCAGACCGGCGTCCCATCCGAATGCGAGCGATGTGCCAAGGCGCTCGTCGTAGGCGTCGCCGCTCGGCCCGCAGTCGTCGATGTCGAGGGTGTGCTCGCCCGAGGCCAGGGCCCCTGTGAGCAGCACCACGCAGCCGCTGTCCTCCACGCCGCCCACATCGGCCTGGGGAAAGCCGATGGCGATGATGGGCGCCCCAGTGGGACCATTGGTGGTGCCCATGATCTCGCCAGGAGGACCGAGGGGGCCGTCCAGATCGACGTTCCACAGGCCTTTCTGGTCGAAGGTGCCAGCGTCGATGCCCAGCCACAGCACCCGGTCTCCCGTGCCTGTGGAGTCTGGTCCCACGAGCACCCCTCCAAGGCCATCCATCACCGCGATGCGCGCCGTGGTGCGGCTGTCGGTCTCCCCCTGGAAGCTGTCGGCCGCCGCCTCCGTGCCCATCTCCGCGTGGCCGTCGCAGTCCCGGTCGATCAGCTTCGTGGGGTCGTCTTCGCCGCCCTGCTCGGGGTCGCCGTGATTGCAGTCGTCGGCGAGCAGGATGCCGTCGCCGTCGGGGTCGAGCCAGTCGGCGAGCTGGCCGTCGCTCACCACCATGCAGCCCGCGGCGGGTACCAAGGTGAGGAGCAGGGCGGGCAGAGGTCGGTGGGTGTGCTTGGTCATGTCGAGCCCCGGGACAGTCTACAATGGCGCCATGTCGATACATCCCCCTCCGGTCGGACCCGCAGCATTGATCCGCACGCCGTCGGGTGACGAGGTGTGGCTGCGGCCCGGCGACCTCGTGGGTCGCATCGCCACCGCCAGGCTTCGCATCTCGGATCCCCGCATGAGCGAGGTGCAGGCGTATGTGAGCCTGCGTGGACGCGCGCTGGTGCTGGTGGCCCTCAAGGGCATGCTCCGCGGTCGGTCGGGTCGGCGCGCCGAGGTGCCTCTGGAGGACGGGCGCACCATCCACCTGCTGCGGGAGCTGGCGTTGGAGGTGATGGAGGTGCGGCTGCCGGACACGGTGCCGGCACTGGTGGTGGGTGAGGAGGCGCCCGTCGAGCTGTCGGGCGCGGTGGTGTCGGTACACCCAGGCCCCCGCGCGGAGGTGGGCTTCGATGCCCAGGCGGAGGTCCATGTGTGGGCCAACCTGGACGGCTGCTGGTGGTCGCGCAGCGGGGAGCCGGCGCAGCCCCTCAAGACGGGGGACACCCTGACGGTTGCAGGTGGCGAGGTGGAGCTCATCGGACTGCCCATCTCGGATGCGGGGGTCGTCCCCACCCGAATGACTGGACGCATCGACGTCCCGCTGCGCCTGGAGCTGCGCCAGGAGACCGTCTTCGTCCACCGTGCCGGTCGTGCCACCGCCGAGCTGGGAGGGGTATCGGCCCGCATCTTGTGCGAGGTCGCCCGCTTCGACGCTCCCACGCCCTGGGAATGGGCCGCGCGGGAGGTGTGGGGCAAGAACCTCGACCGAGACAACCTGCGCCAGCGGTGGGACCGAAACCTGCGCACCCTGCGGCGAAAGCTCCGCGCCATCGGCGTGCGGGAGGACCTCGTGCGTCCGGACTGGTCGGGCAATGTGGAGCTGGTGCTCGGTCCGGAGGACATGGTGGAGGACCGGGGCTGACGGCGGGGAGGCCTGCCGAGCCTACGCCTCACCGTCCCCTGCGACCTCCCTCCGACTTCGGACCGGCGTCAGCTTCACCACCCGGTGGGCGCGGTCGAGGGTGGACTGCCGGTGGGCCACCAGCAGCACCGCCCGGCCCTCGCACAGCCGATCGAGCGCGGCCTGCACGGTCTGCTCGGAGGCGGCGTCCAGTGCGCTGGTGGGCTCGTCGAGCACCACGATGGGGGCGTCTTGCAGAAAGGCCCGGGCGATGCACACCCGCTGGCGCTCCCCGCCGGACAGGTGGCCGCCGGCCTCGTCGAGAACGGTGTCGTAGCCGTCGACAAGCGCCTCTATGAAGTCGCCGGCGCCGGCCAGACGGGCGGCCGCCTCCACCTCGGAGCGGGTGGCCTGGGGCGACGACAGGGCGATGTTTGCAGCGATGGTGTCAGCCAGGAGCACGGGGTGCTGTCCCACCCAGGCCACCTTCTGGCGCACGCTCGACAGGGTGTGTCGACGCAGGTCCTGGCCGCCGATGCGCACGCTGCCTTCTGTGGGGTCATGCAGGCGCGGGACGAGGCGGGCGAGGCTGGTCTTGCCCACGCCCGATGGGCCGGCGAGGGCGACGATCTCACCCCTGCGCACCTGCAGGTCGAGGTCGGCGACGACGGGGCCCTGGCCATAGTCGATGGTGATGCCGGACATCGCGAGCACCGGGACGCCATCGGCCTGCAGGGGTCCCTCCGGGCCATCGGTGAGGGCGGGCACCCGGTCGATGAGCGCGAAGGCGGCGCTGGCCCCCGCAGCGGCCCTCTGTGCGAGCGTGTGAACCTCCGCGAGTCCCTTGAGCGGGTCGTTCAGCAGTCCGACCGCCAGCAGGAAGGCGACCAGCTCGCCGGGCTGCATGGCCCCGTCCATCACCTGCCTTCCCCCGATGGCTATCACCAGAGCCACGCCCACCGCAGCTGCAGCCTCCACCACCGGAGATGGGAGCAGTCTTGCTGCAAATGACGTCAGAGCGGCCGTTCTCAATGTTTGGTTATGGGCCTGGAAGCCTTGGAGCCGGGCCCCCTCGGCCCGTGCGGCCTGCAAGCCCTCCAGCGTGACCAGGCTCTCCGTGGTGTAGCCAGACAAGCGGGCGCGGGCGTCGAGGCCCTGGCGGGCGCGCTCGCGAAGGCGGTGTCCGAGCCAGCGCACCGGGAGCACGACGAGGGGGGCTGCGACGACGGCCACGGCGGTGAGGGACGGGCTCATCCGTGCGGCGGCAAGCAGCAAGAACAGCAGGGTGAGGGGCTTCTGGACGGCGGTGACGATGGCGGACACGCCGTACTGGATGTCGTCGACGTCGGTGAGCACCCGGGACGTGACTGCCCCGGTGGACCGGCTCCGGTGCCAGTCGGGCTCCTGCTGCAGCAGTGCGGCGAACACCTCGGCGCGAAGGTCGGTGAGCACGTTCCACGCGATGGTGCGGGTGAGCATGCCCCGGCCGAAGCCGAGGGCACCGTTGGCTGTGTAGAGGCCCACCACAGCGAAGGGAATCCAGCTGAGGGCGGCGGCGTCGCGGGAGACGAGCACGTTGTCCAGCACCACCTGCACCAACAACACCAGCAGGCCGGGCACCGCGGAGTGCAGGCCGACGAGCACGAGGGCGAGGAGCAGCTTGTGCCGGTGGGGGCCGAAGCGCCGAAGCAGCCGACGCACGGTGCCATCGGGAGGGGCGCTGCGGGGGTCGCTCATGGGGCGCGGCGTCGTTCGGGGGGACGGGTCCAGGCCGAGACTGACCATGCAGCGCCGATTCGCGGGGCGTTGGGATCCGCTGTGGGGAGCACGGCGGTGATGATGTGGGGTCCATCGCGGTCGTGGTCCCAGCCGAGGTGGAGCGGCAGGTCGGGGTCGGCGGACTGGGGCAGCACGAGGAGGATGTCGTCGGGCAGGTCCAGGGGGTGGACGGGGGGCGGGACCGTGGCCTGGATGCCGTGCCAGCGCAGGCGGGCGATGTCGGTGGGACTCGTGGCGTAGACGGTGTCGAAGCCCCAGGCCTCCACCGAGCCCGCGAGGTCGGCGGTGTCGACGAAGCGGGCCCGGGGGTCGGAAGGCAGGGGGGCGACCGGAACCCGCAGCACCAGGGCGAGGGCGAGGCCAAGCACGGCGTTCACCCCGACCGAGGGCCAGGCGACCCGTGCGGTGGGGCCGTCTTCGGGCGCGAGCGCGGGAATGGCCACCGAGAGTGGCCCGGCCAACAGCGGAGCCGGTGCCCCGCTGACGACCACCGCGACCGCGCCGCCAAGGGCGGTGAGGGCGTAGAGGCGGGTGGGGCCGGGACGGCGAAGTGCGGGCCACAGCCCGATCAGCAGGAAGGGACCGCCGAGCAGCAACGCCGCGGGAAGCAGGCCGAGCGGCGACAGCTCTCCTTGCCAGGACGACGTGGTGGACAGTGTTCCGGTGACGATGCCCAGGCCGCCCACGCCGACGCCCAGCAGCGTGTGGAGGCGGTCACGGCTCGCCAGCACGACGGGCACGGCAATGAAGGCGGCCACGGGGTGCAGGAGGCTGGACAGGCCGGCGAGGAGGCCCGCGACGAGCGGAGCCCGGGGTGCGAGGGCGAGTGCGCCCAGCCAGGCGGCGGCGGTGGGAGCGGCGGTGGTGGCCAGGGCGCCGGGGACGGTGAGCACCGGCAGACCGGCCGCCAGTGCGACGGCGGCGGGGTGGCGACCCACGAGCAACACCGGCAGGGCGGCGAGGAGCGCGAAGGGCAGGCGAAGGGCCCAGGCGGCATCGCCGAAGAGGGTGGTGGCGGGTGCGGTCAGCGCCACGAGGCCGAAGGGAGCCGGGAAGGGTGCGGCGAAGGACTGGCTGGCCCAGGCCATCAGCTCGCCGTCGGACGGGCCGAAGCCGGCGGCCCACACGAGCCGGAGCACGACCAGGGCGGCAAACCAGCCGAAGCGGCGGCGAAGGGAGACAGCAGGCTCGGCGGCAGTGCGGGACATGGCCGACCGGGTAGCCAGTCCGGCGGGCGCAGCCAATGCCCGGGTGACATCGGGGTCAGGCGTGCTCGGCGAGGGCCGCCGCCACGATGCGTGCGGCCCGCGCCGAGGCACCGGCTTCACCCAGGGCCTGGAGGTCCACCGGCTGCTCCTCGGGGAGGGCCAGCAGCTCGTCGGCCAGGCGCCCGGGGTCGATGGCGCCCAGGCGTTCCGGCACCACCTGTCGCCGAGCGAGCACGTTGGGCATCGCCACATGGTCGACGTGTCGCACCAGGGCCCGGCCGACGAGGTGGGTGAGGACGGCGACGTGGTGGGCGACGAGCTGCGGCACGCCCATCCACGCGAGCTCCAGCGTGACGGTGCCAGACTTGGTGAGCGCGGCCCGGCAGTGCTGGATGGCCCGGATGTCGTCGACCCGGGCGATGCCGGGAGGCAGGGGCAGGTCCAGCGCCTCGGGGGAGACGAGGCTCACTCGGGTGCCCGGTCGCGCGGCCACCACGCGGGCGGCGGTCTGCAGGAAGCCAGAGAGGTGGCGGTCGAGCTCCTGGGCCCTGGAGCCCGGCAGCAGAGCGATGTGGTCGGCCTCCGCCTTGCGAAGGGTGGACGGCGGGAGGCGGTCGAGGAGCGGATGCCCGACATGCACCGCTTCGCCGCCGTTCACCGCCATCGCAGCGGCCAGCAGCGGCGGTTCGAAGTCGAACAGGCAGAGCAGCCGGTCGAAGGCAGCGCCTACCTGGGCGGTGCGCTCCGGCTTCCACGCCCACACCTGGGGACACACGTAGCCGATGGTGAAAGTGCCCTTGTTGCGGGCATTCCGGGCGAGTGGTAGGTGCAGGGAGGGCCCGTCGATGAAGACCGCCACCGTCGCCTTGTCCAGCTCGGCCGCCAGCCGCCTGCGGGCCCGCAACAGCTCGGGCAGGCGCGGGAGCACCGCCGAGATCCCCATCACGGCGACCTCTTCCATTCGCACGACGGCATCGGCCCCCTGCTGTCTCAAGCGGGGCCCGCAACAGCCGCGGACCTCCAGCCCGGGACGAAGCCGGCGGAGCGCCTCCACCAGCTCTGCGCCCAGCCGGTCGCCGGAGGGCTCGGCGCAGGAGATGAAGAGGGTGTCGGCCATGGGAGGCCTTCACCTGCTGGCGGTCGGCTGACCAATGCGCTGGGAGGCAAGGGCGGTTCCGACGGTGTAGACGTCTCCATGCCCGCAGTGCCAGCAGCCCCGGTGTCCCCGCGCGAGATCTCGTGGGTGGTGGCAGGTGCGGTGTTGGTCGGCCTGCTCGTGTATTGGCCGCTGCCGCTCGTGCTGGCCGATGGCCTCGTGACTGCGCCCACCGGAGAGGGGCCTGACCACCTCTGGCGGTGGTGGGCCGTCACAGAGGCCGGGGCACTGCGGGGAGCCACGGTGGGCCTGCTCGACCACCCGACGGGACAGTGGGTTCACTGCGTCGACCCGCTCCATGCTCTGCTGGCCCGGGTGGTCGGCTGGCCGCTGCTGGGACCTTCAGGCGGCTTTGCGGTCGTGCAGCTGCTCGGCGTCGTGGTGGGGGCCCTGGCCGGTCACCAGCTGGCGTTCGAGACGGGCTCGGACCGCGCCGGGCGCCTCGTGGCTGCGGCGGCCGGGGGGAGCGCACCCACGCTGGTGGCAGCCGGACTCGACGGCATCACCGAAGGCCTCGGCGTGGGCTGGGTGGGGCTGCAGCTCGCCTTTCTGCTCCGGCTGGTGCGCGCGCCCGGCTGGCGACCCGCGCTGGGCGTGGCTCTGGGGCTCACCGCTGCGGCCTGGACGGGGCCCTACAATGCGGTGTTTGCCGCTCTGGTTGACCTACCAGTGGCCATCTTCGCACTGCGGCGCACCCGCTGGCCGCTGGTGGCGGGAGCGGTCGGTGGGCTTGGGGCCCTGCCTGTGCTCACGGCGGCCTTGTCGCATGCGGATGAGCGCCCGGGAGGTGTGGCACGCGCGCTGGCAGAGCGACCGCCTGCGGTGGAGGCGTGGCGGGGGGCGTGGCGGGAGGGCGCGGATGTCCTCGACCTGCTGCTGCCGGTGGGGCTCACGGGCCATGCCGCCGAGGCTGCGACCACCGGCTACCTCGGGCTCGTGTTGCTGGTGGCCGCGGGGGTGGGCCTGTGGCGGTCGCGCCGTGCCAGCAGCCGTGCGCTGGGGGTGGGGGCGCTCACCTTCGCGGCCCTCGCCCTCGGACCCTTCCTGGTGGTGGGTGGGGAGGTCGTGACGGTGGGCCTGGCCGAGCTGCGTCCGCCGGCGGCCGTGTTGGAACAGGTGCCCGTGCTGTCGCGGCTGTCGCGTTGGTACCGCGCGGCTGCGGTGGCGGTGCTGTTGCTCGCACCGCTGGCCGGGCTCGCAGTCACCGGTCGGCGCCTTCGGTGGTCGCTCGGGCTCGCGGTGCTCATCGTGGCCGACGCCCGGTTCGGCATGCCGGTCGCCTGGCCGGGTCCCACCGTGAGGATGCCGGCACCATCCGACTGGGTTGTCATCGAGGGTCCCGTGGCAGAGGTCCCATCCGTCCACCCCCTCCACTCGCCCGGACACATTGCCGACTACAACCTACTGGCGCAGATCTTCCATGAGCAACCCAGCCTGTCTACCATCGACGCGCGGCCGGGAAACCGGGTGCAGGGCGGGCTGCCCGCCATCGAGCGCGCTCTGCGGCAGCTTCCCTCCGACGCCGACGCACTGCTCCGGAGTGGTGTGAAGCAGCTCGCCGACGATGGCTTCGACCACCTCGTCGTCTACCCCGCCCACCTGCGGAGGGAGGCTGAGGCCATGCGGATGCTGCGGAACACGCTGGGCCCTGGCCAGCCGCTGGGGCCAGAGGCGGTCGGCTGGCGGCTCGCGGTGGTGGACGACGCTCGCTGACGCCCTCGCCCGTGGTCAGCTGCCCGGACTCGTGGACCGACAAACGCCGCGGTGGCTGCCTTCCACAAAGCGCACCATCTCCACCACCTCGGGCACATGGGCGTAGCTCTTGCGCACATGCTCCAGGGCGATGCGCAGGGGTTGGGCGTCGTGGAACAGCTCGCGGTAGGCGCCCTTGAGTGCGCTGATGACCTCGGCGTTGCGGCCGGCCCGGCGGAGCCCGACGATGTTGAGGCCGAACAGGCGCGCCCGGTCGCCCTGGGCAATCGTGAAGGGCGGGACGTCGAGGGCTGCCATCGCGCCGCCGCCGACCATGGCCTCCCGACCGATGCGACAGCGCTGGTGGACGGCTGCCAGTCCGCCGAGAACGGCCCGGTCGCCGATCTCGACGTGGCCCCCCAACGCCACGGAGTTGGCCATCACGACGTCGCTTCCGACCGAGCAGTCGTGGGCGATGTGGCAGTTGGCCATGAACAGGTTGCGGGCGCCGATGCGGGTGGTGCCGCCGCCTTGGCTGCTGCCGCGGTTTGCGGTGACGAACTCGCGGAACTCGTTGTCGGGACCGATCTCGAGGCGGGTGAGCGAGCCGTCGTGCTTCTTGTCCTGGGGGGCGCCCCCGAGCACGGCGTGGGCATGCACGCAGGTGCGGGCGCCGATGACCGTGCCGGAGTGGATGACGGCATGCGGACCGATGACGACGCCATCACCGAGCTGCACGTCGGCTTCGACGACAGCGAACGGACCGATCCGGACTCCTTCGCCGAGCTGGGCTCCTGGCTCGACGACAGCAGTGGAGTGGACGGACATGCGACCTCAGCGGAAGAAGTTGAAGAACGTGCGCTTGCGGCGCTCGGCGTCTTGGCGGGCCCCGGCCAGGGTGTCGACCAGGGTGCGGAAGTCCTGGGTGACCTGGCTGCGGGGGGCGGACTCGCGGAGCGTCTGCCCAAGCTCGAGCGCGCGGTGCGTATCCTGCCAGGCGTTGGAGATGAAGCCGAGCACCGGCATCTTGATGGCGCGTTCGATGTCGGCCTTGCTCTGCACGGTGCCTTCGACCGCCCGGTTGACGATGGCGCGCGCGGGTGGGGGCGTCATCTCCAGCGTGGCGAGCGCATCCCGGCGGCGTCGGGCCCCCACGCGGGCGCCCAGCTGGTCGGTCATGACCACGAGGCGGTGGTCGGCGGCGGAGCAGGCGGTGAGGGAGACCTCGGTGATCTCGGCACCACAGTCGACCACCACGTAGTGGTAGCGCTCCTTGAGCTTCGACAGCAGAAACACGACCTGCTCGGCGGTGACGGGGTCGGCCTTGGCGAGGTCGCCGTCGAGGCCGAGCACCTGGAAGCCGGCCCGGTGGATGGGCGGGGCGTCGGTCCAGGTGCGGGCGTCGGCCACGGCCCCGCGGTGCAGGAACCACAGCACCGACGGCTTGGCCCGCAGCTGCAGAGACTCGGCGAGGTCGCCCAGGTAGACGTGCAGGTCGACCAGGATGACCTTGCGGGCCTTGTCGCGGGCGGCCAGCTCGGCGGCCACGTTGATGGCCGACACCGTGGTGCCCATGCCGCCCTTGGCGCCCAGAAAGGTGATCACACTGCCGTCGAGAGAGCCCGAGCGGTCACGGGCGGCGAGGCTCTTGATGGCGCGGCGGAGGTCCTTCGGACACTCGGGCATGAGCACGAGGTCGACGATGCCCGCTTCGCCGAGCTTTTCGACCAGGGTGGGCGGGGCGGACTCGGCCACCGCGATGAAGGCGGTGGCCGGGTACATCGCCCGCACGCGCTTCACGAGCGCCAGGATCTGGCCGGGACGACCGCCAAGGTAGATGGTGACCACGTCGGGCTTGGCCTGCTGGCAGGCCTGCTCCAGGTAGGTCCAGTCCTGCAAGAAGCCGGCGTCGGCCGTGAGATCGGAGGCAGCGCCCCGAAGCAGCCGGGCCTGGGATTCGCTCATGCCCGCGAGCATCATGCGCATCATGGAGGGGGTCTCCCGAGACTCGTTGGCGGCGACGCGCCGTGCGGCCCCAGGTGGACTGGCCGAAGGCGAACCTTCGGCGAGCTGTCCCCGCTGGACCCTGTTTTCGCCCGTGGAGGGAGCTGGAATGGCCGGCGCCGGTCCACCTTCCACGCGAACACCGCATTCTAGGCCGGCGAGTGGGTAGCGGCCACCACCGACCCCGCCTTGGTTTCGTCAGTATTTGATGGAGCGAATGACCGCCTCGGGGGATGGGTCGCGCTCCCAGGCCTCGAGCACGTCGACCGCTGGACAGCGACCACTGGCGATGCGGGCGAGCAGAGGGTCGAGGTAGCCGACGTCTTCGGGCATGCAGCTCCGCATACCCGACTCGGCGATGTGGCCGAGCTCGCGGGCCCAGTCGCCGATGCGGGCCCCCTCGACCTCTCCGGCGAGGCCATCCTTGCAAGCGGCTGCAAGGCGGCTGTCGCGCGTGCCATGCCGCTCGATGTCGTCGACCAGGGCGAGACCGGCATCGAGAGCCTGGTTGCAGTACAGCAGGCCCGTGAACAGCGCGCAGAAGGCCATGGCGAGGTCGTGGTTCACGCAGTCTGCGCCGCGAACCTCGATGGTGCGCTTGATGCGGACCTCGGGGAACACGCTCGTCTGGTGCAGGTCCCAGTCGTCCCAGGTGGGGAACTGTCCCTCGAAGCCCTGCTCCATGTACTGGCGGAAGCTGCGGCCCTCGGCAGGCACCCACGACTTGCCGCGCTTGTAGAACATCATGGGCACGTCGAGCAGGTAGTCGACCCAGAGCGCGTGGGTGTAGTCGGAGCGCAGGCCGGGGGGAAAGCCGGTGCGGGCGGGGTCGGTGCGGGTCCACACATGGCCGCGGGTGGACATGAAGCCGGTGGGCTTGTTCTCGGACAGCGGCGAGTTGGCGAAGAGGGCGGTGGTGAGCGGGGCGAGGCCGGCACACAGGCGGACCTTGCGGGCACAGTCGGCCTCGTCGATGAAGTCGTAGTTGGCCTGCACGCTGCTCGTGCCCTTCATCATCCAATGTGCGAGATCGCCGTACTGGGGCAGGTACTCGCGCATGATGACGTAGCGGCCCTTGGGCATCCAGCCGATGGAATCGATGGGCGCGATGGGCGTGAGACCACAGGCGGTCCACACGAGGCGGCCCTCCGACTCCTCGGCCAGCTCAAGCAGCAGGTCGCGGTTCTCGCGCATCTCTGCAGCCACGTCGTGGAGTGTGGCGTGGGGGGCGCCCGACAGCTCCACCTGTCCACCCGGCTCCAGGGTGACGTTCGCCTTGTTGGGGCGCACCAGGGCAATCAGGTGTTCGCCCTCGTAGATGCCCTCCCAGCCTTGCTGGCGGGCCTTGATCTGCTCGAGGATCCAACGGATGCCGTCGGGGTCGTCGTAGAAGACGGGACGGCCATCGGGACGCACCACCGCGCGCTCGAACTCGCCGCCCACGAGGAATTGCTCGCGGGGGCGGCCATAGCCGTTGAAGGCGTGCAGCAGGGCGTCAGCGGTGAGTCTCTCTGCGGCGGACTCGGGGGCGGCCGGGGATGCAACAGCGGAACTGGACATGGCGCCGGTCTAGCTTGGAAGGCGTGCAGCGTCGTGTCTGATTCTCTTTGCGGTGCGCGATTTTCTGGGGGACCCGCGGCCGGGTTGGCGCGACAGGTCACACCCTCCTTGCGCAGGGGCTGTGCCAGAGGACGGTCCAGCGGGTATCCTTGGGGAAGTCGACCTCCGTGGAGTCCGCCATGTCGCTTTTTCGCCTTGCTCTGGTGTCTGTTGTCGCCCTGGCCGGCTGCATCCCAGACCTCAAGAGCCCGCCCGGTGCGGATGACGACGTCTTCGAGGCCGACGCGAGCGATTACGAGGCCCCCGACAACGAGTGGGAGCAGTGCGAGCTGCCCCCGGCCAGCCTGAAGTCCACGGGCTACGGCGAGGGCGAGGTCTTCCCCGACCTCCAGATGATGGACCAGCACGGCGACATCGCCAGCATGTGGCAGTGGTACGGCTGTGTGGTGGCCGTCGACATCTCCACCATGTGGTGCGGCCCCTGCCGGCAGATCGCCAAAGAGGTCGACCACACCTGGGAGGACTACCGCGACCAGGGCTTCATGTACGTCACCATGCTCCCCGAGAACAGCACGGGCGACATCCCCAGCAAGGCCGACCTCAACGACTGGGCCAACGCCGGCAACATCACCGCACCCGTGCTGCAGGACAAGGAGCGCTACTCCTACGACCTCGCGCCCGACGGCGCCTACCCCCGCATCCTCATCATCGGCCGCGACATGACCATCATGAATGGCCAGGTCACCCCCGAGGATGCCGCCATCCGCTCGGCCATCGAATCGGCGCTCTGAGGCCGGTCAGACGACCCTCCTGAGGTCGGGCGCCGGCAGGTGGACCGCCTACTGCAAGCGCACCAACACATGGAAGCCGTAGGCGCTCTCGATGACCGGACCGACCTCGCCACGACGCAGGTCGAACACACCGTCGAAGGCGGGCTGGGTGTGGCCCTTCTGGAACCAGCCGAGGTCGCCCCCTCGCGGACCGGATGCACCGTCCGAGAGCTCCGAAGCCACGTCGGCGAGGGCGTCTCCTGCCAGCAGCCTCGCGTGGGCGGCGTCGGCGATGCTGCGGGCCTCCTCCTTGCTGCGGCCGACCGTGGATCGGCGCACCCCCTCGTATTGGACCAGCACATGCCCGAGGCGCACCTCCACCAGCGGCATGCGCTCGATGACGTGCAGGCCGAAGGGGGTCTCGACGACATCGCTGATCTCGCCGACCTCGAGGGCGAAGGCGGCGCGTTCGAAGGCGGGCACCATGCGGCCTTGCTCGAATGCGCCGAGCTGTCCGCCGCGCCCGGCGCTGCCGTCGTCGCTGCGGTCTTTGGCGAGCGCGGTGAAGTCGGCGCCAGCAAGAAGCTCCTCGCGCACCTTCTCGGCCATGCGCACCGCCTCTCCTCGGCTCCGACGAAGCTGTGGGGGCGCCTGCACGGCGCCTTCGTAGGCGATGAGGATGTGTCGGGCAGCGATCCGCCTGGGAGCCTTGCCTGTGAGCTCCGGGGGCTCTGCCACGGCGGGCCCGGCATCGGTGGCTTGCTGGAGCACGGGGCCATCGGCGAGCTCTACCGGCGCATCGAGGTCGGCCTCGGTGGTGCCAGCAGTGCCCTCGTCGGCAGGGGCTTCGACGGGGGCGGTTGTGGTGGTGGCGTCGGAGAGGTCTTCGTCGCCGCAGGCCAGGCCCAGCAAGAGCACGGTGAGCAGGCTGATGACGACGGACTTCTGTGGGGCCACGGCCACTCCGGGCGCAGGCGGGGCCAGTGGGGTGGCCCGCAGGACTGCACGACCCCGGCGCCTAACCCGTGTGCACGGCCGCCGGGACTCGGACGCCGGGGGCTGGATTGGGGTTAGCCGGGGACAATGCTGCGTCTCGTCCTCTCGCTCGCTCTGGCATCGGCGGCCTCTGCTGCCGAGCCGGACCCCGCCGAAGCCGTCCTCGACGATGGGCCTGTGGTGACTCCACCCGCCGAAGCGGTGCCGGAGCCTGTGGTGGAGGAGCCCGCCCCGCCGCCGCCGGGGTCCGAGGTGGCCCGACCGGGTCCCGAACAGATCCAGTCGTGGCTCGACAGTGTGGTGCTTCTCGTCACCGGACCCGCCTTCTGCTCGGGCGTGGTCATCGACGACGAAGGCACCGTGGCCACCGCCTACCACTGTGTGGCGAACGGCCACAAGTCGGAGGTCCACACCCGAGAGGGCACGGTCGCGATGGGGCGCACCATCGCCGCCCGGCCCCGCGACGACCTCGCGCTGCTCAGCGTGCCGGAGCTGGCTGGCAAGGTGCCTGCGCTGTCCGTCCACCCGGGGCGCCCGCAGCAAGGCGAGTCGGTGTGGGGCATGGGACACCCCTTCGCGCCCGCCGCAGAGCGCACCCCCGCGATGACCGGCATGCTCCTTTGGAGCGTCACCGAGGGCATCGTGAGCGCGGTCGGACCCCGCCTGCTGCAGACCGATGCGGCGCTCAACCCGGGCAACTCGGGGGGGCCCATCGTCGACGCCCAGGGCCGCATCGTAGGCATCGCCTCCCGAAAGCTCGGCGGTGACAATGTGGCCTTCCTCGCCAGCGCGGACCGCCTGCGGGCCCTGGTGGAGGAGCAGAAGAAGCCCATGGTGATGGGCGGCCAGCTCGATCTGGGGCTGGCCTTCCTCCAGGGCACGGGCTCCACCACCGCTGCCTCCTCGCTGGTGGTGGGTCATGGGGTGATTCGGGACCGGGCGGTGCTCGGCCTGGGCGTGGCCCTCGGCAGCGGTGCGCGCGGGGTCGCCTTCGAGCAGGGACAGGGGGAGGCGGTCAACCTGGAGGCCACGCTCGCCGGACGCATGCGATTCGGGCGGGGCGGCTGGAGCACCGCCATCGACGTGGGCGCGGGTGGCTTCGTGGTCACCGGCTACGAGACGGAGTTCCTGCCGGACACGGGCACCTGGCTGGTGTCGCCGACATACCCAGAGCTCTGGCCGGCGGCGGTGGTGCGCTTGTCCGCGGCGGGGCTCGGCATTCGGTGGGCCATCGTCCCCACCGATCTGTCCGACCCGCTCCATGCGCCGGAGCTGTTGTTGTCCCTCGACCTGATGGTGCCGGGCACAGTGGTCACCTTCTGATGGGACAGCGCCGGGGCGGCCGCGGGTTTGCAGGGGTCGCAGCGGCCGTGGGGTTGGTGGCCTTGCTGGAGCATGCGGCCTGGGCCTGGGCGTGTACGGCCCCCGTGGTGCGTGGAGATGGCGCCAGGCACGCCATCTTCACGGTGTCGCGGGTGCGCGAGTGGCTGGGCGGGGGACCGGGTCCGCTGTCGTGGTTGTTGGAGCCGCTCTACTACCCGACCTTCACGACAGTCACGGCCTGGCCGGTGTTGTGGACGGTGGGGTCTGGTGCGGACGCAGTGCGTGCCTCGCTGGCGTTGTACACAGGCGTGCTGGTGTGCGGGACCACTCTGGCGGCCTGGCGGGTGGGCGGCCGCCGCCTGGGGCTGGCTGCGGGACTGGCGGTGCTCACCGTGCCTCTATTGTGGCTGCTCCGCGGCGACGTGATGCTCGATGTGCCCCTGGCGGCTCTGGTGGTGGCCTTTCTGGCCGCCTTGCCGCTGGCGCACGGGGGGCAGGCCAGGTGGGTGCGGGCCGTGGCCTGCGGCGCATTGCTGGCGGTCGGTATGCTCACCAAACAAGCGATGCCCTACCTGGCGGCACCCGCGCT